>ERZ767114.13-NODE-13-length-185562-cov-13.604879_pt1 | contig 185562 bp, 198 predicted proteins | sample MGYA00374952_ERZ767114 | MGnify/ENA primary metagenome ERZ767114 (study PRJEB28939, sample SAMN06267156) | marine metagenome | isolation source: Columbia River Estuary | place: USA:Columbia River Estuary, USA | collected 2012-05-05 ... | reverse complement strand
GGGAAAAGCCGCAGTAGCCAGTCCAGAAAAATTGGGGCCCCCCGGGGAAGGTAGGTAATTACCCTCGAGCTACGATCCTTCTAAAAAGGATCGCGCGCGCTCGCAAATTCACCTCCAGGGTGCGAAGGCACACTAATGACATGATACTAACTTTACTGATACTGTGATACTGCCTCTAAGCCTAAGATCGGCCAATAGGGGGACTTGGAGTCTATGAGGGCTTAGAGACACAGAGGAACTTTTATTTCTTATAGTACTTAGAGGGCTGAGGGTAGACGGCAGGGGAATACCTCCCAGTACCTTATAGGACTTAGAGTTGCCACAGCGGCCGGCGGAACGCTAATGCCTCTGAGACAGTTAAGGCCTGTGGACCAGACCAGGAGTTATTGTAAAGGCCTTAGGTCATAACTATAGTGATGGTAAAATTTCCCTTGGTTGCGGCGCGGTCTGGTAAAAATTTCCAAAGACAACAAAAATTTCCTGGATGAAACCTTTTAGGCTTTAGGGCTATAACAACTAAATAGAACTAACATGAAAGTAGGAGATAACCATCGCACGAATCCACTCAGCCACAAACCAGGCGGAGACGAAGTCAGGATTACATTTGTTTCCGGGCAATATAGAGACTATGATAAAGTGAAGTACCCTCAAGCATTTATAGAAAAATGCTTCGACCTGGATGATAGCATTCTAGAGGCTCAAGTTCTACCGGATGGTAAAGTGATTACAAACAGAAAATCATTTGAATACATTAACTTTAAGAAAGGAAAGAATGCCAGCAATTAATTTAACTAGGGAACAAGTCAGCGCGATTGCTGATAGATTAGATGAAGTAGTAGGAAATGAATTCCATGATGCAGTATGTGTAGCTCTAAATGAATTTGGATGGGGTGAATTTGGAGGTGAGGGTATTAGTGACATGGATGTTTGGAAGATTAAAAACGAATTGGCATTAGGGTATCTAAAAGAATACCAAGATTTCTATAATAAAAAACACAACGATGAAATTAAAAATTAATTTACCGAGAGGACAAAAGGATGTTATTATCCATGCACTTAATCATTATCAATCAGCATTAGAGCAAATGGTTGAGTCAAATACTGTAGACGCGGATGACGACTACTTAAGGTATCAGCATTTTGATTGTAGACAACTAATCGGTATTATGGCTGATGAGGAGATTGATGTTATGGTAGAACTAGAAGAAACAGTGAAAGACACATTTGTTCATAGAGGACATGGTGTAGACTTTCCAGAATACGTATAATATGGCTAGAAAAGTAGAAGCAAAAGAAGAGTTTTTATATGATTACCTCAACGCCTATGCTCCAGTAGCACAGGAAACTAGAGGCCAAGATATTTGGAAGCAATATATCTCCCCATTTGTAGACGGATTAGAGCAAGATGCCTATGGAACTGCCTATGGTGTAGTAAAAGGTAGTACTGGTTTTAGAAAGAATTCACAAAAAGTAGTAATTGAAGCTCACTGTGATGAAATTGCCTGGATTATTACTAATATAGAGAAGGATGGTACTATAAGAGTTAGAAAACATGGTGGTTCAGATAATATGATAGCGCCAAGTAAGACTGTAATGATCCATACTCATGGTGGTGATCAAGTTCCTGGTGTTTTCGGTTGGCCGGCAATTCATACTAGAGCAAAAAGAAAAGACTTAGGCTATGCTGATCATGAATTATGGGTGGATAGCGGATTTGATAGCTTGGAAGGCTGTAATGAGCAAGGTATTGAGATTGGATGTCTAATTACATTTGATGACCAACTAAAAGAGATGGGCGATTACTACGTAGGTAGAGCTTTAGATAATAAGATTGGTGGATATATTATTGCTGAAGTAGTAAGACGCATCCACGACCGCTCAATTGGCTTACCCTATGACTTATATGTAGTAAATTCAGTACAAGAAGAGGTTGGACTATTTGGAGCGAAGAAAATAGCTAAACATTTACAAGCCGATCTAGCTCTGGTAACTGATGTTTGTCACAATACCGCAACTCCTAAGATGGATCTAGCAAAACATGGTCCAGTTGAAGGTGGTAAAGGTCCTTCACTAGAATATGCTAGTCAAAATCACAGAGGTATTCTAAATATGCTGAAAGAAATAGCTGCCGATAAAGAAATTCCACTACAACATCACGTTGGTAGCTATGGAAACGACACAGTTGCATTCTTTCTAGAGAATACACCTACTGCAATTTTAGGTATGCCACTTAAGTATATGCATTCTACAGTAGAAATGGCTCATAAAGAAGATGTTGAAACTTGTATTGAATTATACATAGAATTCTTAAAGGCTTTAACTCCAGAAAAGATTGACGAAATAAATAAACGATAATGTAGTGAAAAGGTTATGGAGACTGTGGGCCAAGGCTTTGGGAGAGAAGATTGGCGGAGATAAAGAAGCAGACGCGATAGCAAGATTTAGAACAATTATTATATTACAGGCAATTATTACAAACATACTAATTTCCCTTAACATAATATTAACTTGGCTAAAATAATTAATAATAAATAAAAAACGAAAATGAAGAAGATTTTAATGATGGCAATGGTTTTGCTTGGCCTACAAACACAAGCACAAAATCAATTAGTAACGTGTGATTCACTTGGATGGTCACAATATCCAGTAACAGGATTATCAATAACATTAGATACTACAAACGCAATGATGTCTCCAGTAGACTCAATAGTAGTCGGATGGTCAGTATGCGATGATCAAATATGTTATTCAGGTTCAGGTATGACGGGTTATTTCCCGTATGTTAATATGTCTGATACTGTAAAGGTTTGTATCTCTACAGAATTCTGGTATGTACCTCAAAATAATCAAATTATAGAATACTGTTATACATGTGATTCTATTGTACATAACGGAAATGAGTGGGTATCGATATTTGATAGCAATACAGTTGGAATAGAAGAGTTGATATTAGATCAGCTAAATGATAATAAGATGTATGATCTATTAGGTAGAGAGTTACTAGAAGTTCCAGTAGGGCAATTGTATATTAAGAATAGAAAGAAGTATATAAAAACAATATAATGAGAAAATCAAAAACAGGAGGTAAAAGAAGAACCTCAGCACAATACAAGAATTTAAAATGTCAGAACTCTGACTTAGAAACTTCTAAATATGCAAAGTACGCTCCGATTGAAGGGCCTTGTGTAGAAGTTGTAAATGTACCTGAGGAAGTAACTAGAGTTTTGTGTTATAGATGTACTAGTAGATCTGCTAGCGGAAAGTAATTAAGACCAGTATTTTCTTACGATCTCATCTAGAGAATGTAACTCACTAGAGTCGTACATTTCAGCAAGGGGTTTATTCTCATCTCCCTTTCTTCTCTCGGTAGCATAGTTACATGCTGACCAATACTTTTCTAAACCAGGAATCTTTTCAACATCTTCTCTGTATCTGTCATATAACTTAAGAGTTTGTAGACAAGGAGGAGTATGATCGAATTCAACTTTACCAGAACCTTCAGTTCTATAATAAGGAAAACCTAAGTTAGCTCTAGCAGCTAGTGGGAATTTCTCTTCAATATCAATATCATCTATTCTATCAAATTGCTCAATAGTTAAATCAATAATTCTACCTGAAGTTTTATGTTGACAGAACCAATGAGTAGTTTGTCCACGTTTACCTTTAAAGTTAAATTTTAATTCTGATGACTTGATTAGTTTTAAATCATAATCACCTTTATATCCACCCTCTGTATAAAATACAAATTGTGAAATAGGATAACAATAACCATAAGGAAATGAAGTATCTAGACCAGCCTTCTTAAGAGCTGCAGTTTTATCACCATGCTTAACACCAGAATCTGGAGATACAGTTCCAGTATTATGTGGTTCTAATAAATCAGTATTCTTTCTAAACCAACTTAACATACGAACATAACCAGTATTATCTACCTTTAGAGTTACTTCTTTATCTTCGTTTAAATGTTTCTTCATACTTCTTTCGAAGTCGTGTCTAATCCAGCTCATATTTGTGATTGGTTTTTCTGTTTAAATATATATCCAGTTTTATTTTGTAGGTCAACCATATCCTCATGAAAAAAGACAGACTTGCCGTCCATCTTCCATAAGAAGCATCCGCCGGTCGCTACAGAGGACTGGTGACCGTTAGAGAAATAAATCATTTCTCGCTCTTCGTCAAACCAGTATGTTATGGTTGCCATATAAATAATATGTATCGTTCGAAACTTTATAGCGTTTCTGGATATAATAAACAATGGATAATATACTAGTAACTGGCGGAGCCGGCTTCGTTGGAACAAACCTTATTAAGAGATTAAAGCTGGATTACCCGGATGCTAGAATAGTATCATTAGATTCCTACTTAACAGGGTCATGGCATAACCATATTCCTGGAGTAAGATACATTAAAGGTGATACTATGAACTCGCATACAATTCTAAAGAATGAAAACTTTGATACAGTTTTTCATTTTGGTGAATATAGTAGAGTGGTGCAATCTTTCGAAGATATTCAATTAGCTACAGATTCAATTATGGGTGGAACTCCTAGGATTTTAGAATTATGTAGAGAATGGAATGCAAAACTAATTTACTCAGCAAGTTCTAGTAAGTTCGGTAATGATGGTAAAGATGAAAACCTAGCACCCTATTCTTGGATGAAAGCTAAAATGGTAGAGCTAATTAAAAACTACGGAGATTGGTTCGGCCTAGAATATCAAATTAATTATTTCTTTAACGTATATGGCCCTGGTCAAATTACACATGGAGACTATGCAACAGTAGTTGGTATATTTGAAAGACAATATTTAGCAGGCGAACCGTGTACTGTAGTTACACCAGGAGATCAGAGTAGAGATTTTACTCATGTTGATGATATTATTGAAGGTGTAATAAAATCCACTAAATATAAAACTGCAAACCTTGAATGGTATTTAAGATCCGGCACTAGTAGAACTATTATTGAAGTTGCTAGAATGTTTGGCGAATTTAAATTTATACCAGAAAGAAAAGGCGAAAGAATAAAATCGGCCCTAGTAAAAAATGATACAAATAAACTACTAGGACTAAAACCAAAAGATCGATTACCTGAATGGATCGAATCTGTTAAAACCCAAGAATAGAAGATGCAATTACTAGAAAGCGTGGGCAACACGCCAATGATTAAAATAAGCGAAGGCCTTTATGCCAAAGCAGAATTATTAAATCCAACTGGATCTATTAAAGATAGACCTGCAAGTTGGATTTTAAGAGTACAAGATCCTGTAGCAAATGGATATGATACTATATGTGAAGCAACAAGTGGAAACATGGGAGTTAGCTTTGCATGGTTAGCAGCTACCATGGGATTAAAATGTGTAATCATAATGCCGGATAATATGTCTACTGAAAGAAAGCAGACATTAGAATATTATGGTGCAAAGTTAATTGAAGTTCCAGCTGGTGATTTTGATGGAGCCATAGCATATCGCGATGAATTATGTAAAGAGTTTGGTTGGTTTAACTGTAACCAATTTGGAAACAAATATAATATAGAAGCTCATTCATTTACAACTGGCCAAGAGATATTAAATTGGGCAGTAGATAATAAAAGAGAAATTAGTGCAATAGTTACAGGAACTGGAACTGGTGGAACCTTAATGGGATGTCATAGAAGAATTAAACCACAATTTCCAGATATGAAGATGGTAGCAGTAGAACCTTCAGAATCTGCAGTAATGTCAGGTGGAGAACCTGGATTACATGGAATTCAAGGAATTGGCGATGGTAGTAAATTCTTAGTTGAGATGAGGAATGTAGACTACATCCAACAGATCAGTACAGAAGAAGCAAAGGATAGAGCAAGAGATTTAGCAAAGACACATGGTTTATTTGTAGGTATTTCTGCAGGAGCTAATATCTTAGCTGCAGAAAAATTCATTGCTAGTGAGAAGCCAGATGGTGATGTCGTAACATTCCTCTGTGATAGAGGCGATAGATACTTTAGTTGTCTATAATAAATTAACAAAATGAAAAAGCATTTAAAACAATTTATCGGATATTACTTTTTAGCCGCTGCTGTTGCATTACTCTTTATGGGAGAAACTACAACTGGATTAATTATAGCTATGGCAACTTTACTTAAAGCACCACCATTTGATTGGGTCGGTAGAATGTACAACTGGGCTGGTAATCTATCTCATAAATGGGGTATGAAAATAAAGTCTTGGAAAGATAAACAATCTAAACCTGTCAGAATAATCGTCACTATTATTGCAATTCTTTTTGCATGTCTAATGATTTACCTAATGCCTTCTGAAGAATGCGCAATCTGTTAATATGAAACACCTAGACGAAAAATACCAAGATATACTTTTAGACATCCTACATAATGGAGTTGAAAAAGAAGATAGGACTGGAACTGGAACTCTTTCAGTATTCGGTAAACAATTTAGACATAACATGGCTGATGGATTCCCACTATTAACCACAAAGAAAATGGCATGGAAAGTTATGGTAACAGAGTTACTATGGTTTTTACGTGGAGATACAAATATTAAGTGGCTTGTAGAAAACAAGTGTAATATCTGGAATGGCGATGCATATAAAGCATATAGAATAAAAGTACAAGACCATTACGAAAAAGGTGGTGATGTTGCTGACATGTCTCAGTTCTTAGAACTTGTTAAAGAAGGTGGCATATCAGAATTTGGAGACCTAGGTCCTATCTACGGAAAGCAGTGGAGGAATTGGTTTCAATATAATAAGCACGTTGAACCAGTTCATGTGGATCAAATTGCAGTTCTAATAGATCAGTTAAAAACAAATCCAGATTCTCGTAGACTTATGGTTAGCGCCTGGAATGTAGGAGATCTAGATCAGATGGTTTTACCACCTTGTCATTATGGATTTCAATGTTACGTTAGAGAGGGTAAGTATCTTTCATTAATGTGGAACCAAAGATCAGTAGATACATTCTTAGGTCTTCCATTTAATATTGCATCTTATGGTCTATTATTAGAGATATTAGCAAAAGAGGTTGGTATGATACCAGATGAATTAATCGGTAACTTTGGAGATGTACATTTATACTCTAATCATATTGAGCAAGCAAGAGAACAACTTACTAGAGTTCCCTTTGAATTATCAACACTAGTTATTAATGATGAGTTCTGGAATCCAGACGCTTCATTCTTATCTCAAATAGATCATATACAACCAGACGACTTTTATATAAAAAAATACGAATCACATGCAAGAATTAAAGCTCCACTTTCAAACTGATCCTGAAGACGAAATTGATAACTCTGCTAAACAGTATGATGATATAGAAGATAGTGAATATGATTCTATATCAATTCCAAAACCTAAACCATATAACGACGACGAATACGACTATTAATATGAAAAAGAAAATAGATTTAGACAAGAAGCTATCAATACTTATAGGACTTTGGATATTAGATAAGCTTATTATTTTAGCAATGTTTTATTGGTTTGAAAAATGAAATTTAAAAAACTAACAGGAGCACCTAAGTTTGAATTAGCGCCTTATGTCAAAGAATACTTAGAATCTAATAAGTATCACGATATAAAAATGTACATGGGCTGTGATAGTCAAACTAGGAATGGTAAAACTACTTATGCCACGACTTTAGTATTTCATATATCATCTTCAGGCTGTCATGTAATTTATCAAAAAGAAGTCTTACCTGAAATAAAAGATATGTGGACTAGGCTTTGGAAAGAATGTGAAAAATCTGTTGAGGTAGCATTGTACCTCCGAGAGCATGGGATTGAGATAGATACTGTAGATTTAGATTACAATATAGATCCAGCTAAAAAATCTAATAAGCTAGTTAAGGCAGCAGTAGGTTACGTAAATGGATTTGGATTTAAAGCTAGATATAAACCAGATCTATTACCTGGAGTATATGCAGCAGATAACATTGCAAACTAATAAAGTATAAACAAATAGACAAAAGTCTATATAATAGTTATATTAATAAGACATTAAGAATTATGCCAATAGCAGACGGATACGATAGCGAAAAAGGAAAGAACTTCGGAAAGAAAAAGAAGGCCACACCATTTCTAGATGAATTCGGTGAAGACTTAACTAAAGCAGCAGCTGAAGGAAAGTTAGATCCTATTATCGGAAGAGATCGTGAGATTTATAGAATATGTCAGATCCTTGCAAGACGTAAAAAGAATAATCCAATTATACTAGGAGATCCTGGTGTAGGTAAAACAGCAATTGTTGAAGCTATAGCTCAACGTATTGTAAGCAAGAAAGTTGCCAGGGTTCTACTTAACAAAAGAGTTATTTCTTTAAACATGACAACCATTGTTGCTGGTACAAAGTATCGTGGTGAATTTGAAGAGAGAATGAAGAATATTGTTGAGGAGCTTAAAATGGCATCTGATGTAATCGTCTTTATTGACGAGATCCATACGATCGTTGGAGCAGGTGGAGTATCTGGAGCATTAGATGCTTCAAATATTTTAAAACCAGCATTAGCCAGAGGTTCCGTACAATGTATTGGAGCAACTACGCTTGATGAATATAGAGAATCAATAGAAGATGATGGAGCTCTAACCAGACGATTCCAAGAGGTGTTTATTGATCCACCAACAGTAGATGAGTCTATCGAAATACTTACAAGGATTAAACATAAGTATGAAGAGCATCATTCAGTAGAATATTCTGCAGAAGCAATTGAGGCTTGTGTAAGAATGTCAGAAAGATACATCAAATCAAGAGAATTGCCGGACAAAGCTATTGACTTACTAGATGAAGCAGGGGCGAGAACGCATTTACTAGAAGTTAAAGTTCCGGCATCAATTAAGAAGTTAGAATTACTAGCTGAAAATGCAAAAGAGGAAAAGAAGGCTGCTGTTGAGAAACAAGACTACGAAATTGCAGCTACAAAGCGAGATGAACAAATTAGCTTAGAAACTAAAGTACAACAAGAGATTCAAAAATGGGAATCTACACTTAAGACTAAAAAGAGACAAGTTACTATTGATGATATTGCTGAAACAGTATCTATGCAAACTGGCATTCCTGTTACGCGTTTAGGAGCTGATGACATGAAGATGATTAAGAATATGGGTAAACATATTAAAGAATCTATCATTGGACAAGATCGCGCTGTAGATGCTCTGGCAAAGGTAATTAAAAGATCTAGAACTGGAGTTGCAACTTCAAAGCAACCTACAGGTTCATTCATGTTTTTAGGTCCAACTGGAGTTGGTAAAACAGAAACTGTAAAAGCTCTAGCAGAATATATGTTTGGCGATACTGATGCAATGATTAGAATTGACATGTCAGAATACCAAGAGAAATTTAACGTATCTAGATTGATTGGATCTCCTCCAGGATATGTAGGTCACGAAGATGGTGGTCAATTAACTGAAGCAGTAAGACGTAAACCTTATTCAGTAGTTTTATTTGATGAAGTTGAAAAGGCACATCCAGATATTTTTAATACTTTACTTCAAGTTCTTGACGAAGGCAGATTAACAGATTCAAGTGGTAGAGTGGTAGACTTCACTAATACCATTATAGTATTAACATCTAATGTTGGTGCAAGAAAGTTAGCAGACTTTGGAACAGGTATTGGATTTGACACCTCATCATCAATGTTGCAAGAACAATCTAAAATGGATAGTATTATTAAGAAAGAGTTAAAGAATAAATTTAGCCCTGAATTTCTAAATAGATTAGATGATGTTATTGTATTTGATCAGTTAGGATCTGAAGACGTAATTAAGATTGTAGATATTGAGCTTAATAAGTTTATTGATAGAATGGAACGTCAAGGCTTTGCATTTAAATTTAATAAGGCTACAAAAGAATTCTTAGCAATAGAAGGTTACGATCAAAAGTATGGAGCAAGGCCAATTAAAAGAGCTATTCAAAAATATGTTGAAGATGCAGTCGCAGATGCAATATTAGATGGTCTTTTAAAAGAAGGTAAATCGTACACAGTTTCAAAAGCAAAAGAGGAGAACAAGCTGATTATTAAGTAAACCTTTTTGCGATTAATCATATAACTACTATAGTTATTAAAAATCAATATATGAGTTTTTCAAATACATTTAAGAATATTATTCAACACATCGATACAGATGGTGATGTCTCTCAACCAAGAGATTTAAAAGTTAAAGAGTCAATCTTATCTAACTTTGTAATTAATCCAAAGCAACCTATTGCAGATTTCCCACAAAGAAATTTTAATTGGAAATATCTTGCAGGTGAAATGGCATGGTATTTAAAACAAGATCGAGATGTAGATTACATTGGTAACTTCTCTAACTTCTGGTCTAGAATTACTAACCCAGATACTAATGAGATTAACTCTAACTACGGATCTTTGGTTTTCAATAAAGAACAATTCGGCTGGGTTATCGATTCATTAGAACAAGACAAGAATAGCCGACAAGCTATTATGTTTTTTAACTCACCTAAATTTCAATTCGAAGGCAATAAAGATTTTGTATGTACAATGTACGCTAACTTTTTTATTAGACATAATATTTTGCACATGAAAGTTCAAATGAGATCTAATGATATATTTTACGGTCTTACATTTGATGCACCATTCTTTGCATTCTTACAACAATCTGTTTATTTAAAATTAAAAGAAACTTATCCAGAATTAGAATTAGGTATGTACTATCACTATGCTGATAACTTACACTTCTATGAAAGACACTTTGAATTAGCAGATCAAATTAAATCAGAAAGTATTGATATTACTAAAGAGTCTACATTTATGTTAAAGCAACCATTCTTAGAATACGATGGTAAAAATGTAACTCTTTCAAATCTAGCTCAAACGTTTGTAAATGAAATTGATGCTAGTGTAGACGATGATTCTATAAACACAAAACAAGATTACAAAGATATTCTTGATAAATACTTTGTAACTAATGGAGAATAAGGTGCCAAAGATACACATCGACCCTATGACACTAGAGGCTGATTTCGATAAATTATTAATGTCAAAATACGACATGTTTTTTAGACGAATTGTTGAATACATCTTAGATTCTGTAGAAGGCAATAAAACTTCTGATCTTTTAGCAATATTAGTTGATGATGCTGGAGAGGAATATGAAATGACACTACCGAAGGACGGTTACAATAAAAGTTTAATTAAGGCAAACGAGTATTTTGAAAAAATTGAAGAGTTCGAAACATGTGACCTCATCAAACAACTTAAAAAACAAATATGAATTACTACCCGAAGGATAAAGAATTTGAAAGATACGCAGCGTCTGAACATAATATAAGTTCAAATAAGCTAGATCTTTACAAGAAGGAGAGTTCTCTTACACCTTACATATTAGAGGAAAGAGAAATGAGAATGACACAAATGGATATATTCTCTAGATTAATGGTCGATAGATTATTATGGGTTGCTGGTCCAGTTAATGACAATATGTCTACAATTGTACAAGCGCAATTAATGTTCTTATCTTCTACGAGTGGAGAAGATATTACAATGCATATCGATTCACCAGGTGGATCAGTTAAATCTGGGCTATCTATGGTCGATGTGATGGAGTATATTCCTACAGATATTAAAACCATTAACACAGGTATGGCCGCTTCTATGGGCTCTGTATTATTAGGTGCTGGTACAAAAGGAAAAAGATCTTCATTAAGACACTCAACCACAATGTTACACCAATCGTCAGGTGGATTCAGTGGTAATATACAAGACGCCGAAGTTGACTGGGCTGAATGGCAAAAAGTTAACGAAGAACTATTTGTTCTTTTAGGTTCATACTGTGGGAAGACTGCAGCTAGAATAAAGAAAGATGCAACTAGAGATTTTTGGCTAAATGCAGAAGAAGCTAAAAAATACGGAATAATAGACGAAATTATTAAACCAAAGAAATAATGACAAAGCGAGACACAACAAAAGAAGTTTTTGTGCAGTTGGTTAATCTACAACTAGCTCCTCATAAGAAAACATACGAAGATGTATCAGGAGATCCTGAATGGTATATGAAGTATAAGACTACTAGAAAAGATGAGGTTAAATTTATTAAAGCTGGAACAGACATTTTACGCAAAAAGCTAAAGATGACTAAAAAGATGGCTGAACAAGAAATGAGCTGGTTTATTTTGCAATGGGGTTTAACAACCGCCGGAAGCTTTAATAAACTTAAAACCGAAGCTACTAAGGTTTTAAAATCTGGTTCACGTGACTGAACAGCAAAAACTAACTCTTAATCCTAAATACACAAAAAGAATTGTTATTCTTCAAAAAGGGGACTATCGCGGTCGCCAACAATTCTTTATACTCCATAAGAAAAATAGATGGAGTAGATTATCTATGGATGATATTCCTAAAGATAGCAGAGTCAGACGTACATTAGATCTAGCAGAAGAAGTTGCATTTGATTTAATAAAAAATTACGAAAAAGTTTTTATGTCGTAAATCTGGTAAAGCAGCTTACGAAAGATTAATAAATAATGTATGAGTAAGTTAATAACACCTAAATGGATTGAGGACGGACCTCTTGACCTAGAGTACAAGACGTATAAGTTCTTGCAGCGAGTTAAAGAATTAGATGAATTAGTACATACTAATCTAATGGCTGCATTGTGGGAAATAGATGATACATTAGATTATCTATATAGATATGACGCTATCAAACAAACTGATAACGATCTCGTACCAAGTATTGAATTCATGGGATTTCCTATGGATGATTTAGAATTGGTATTTACTACTGAAGAGGAGATGGACACTAATGATATAGTTGATTCTATGTACGAAGACTGTATTGATAAATTTGAAACACTTCACTCAGCATGTCGAGAAGAATGGAGAAGCATTGAATCTGAACTAACTTGTTCTTATTTAGGTAATAAAAAACATTTTCTTTCTGGTGGATTTGTTTTTATTTCTACACCAGACAACAAATTGCATGTGTATTTCTTTAATAAACCTTCTAAGAATTTTAAACAATCTTGGAAAGATTTTAAAATGGAACATATAGCAACAAAAGAATATGATGAAATAGAATATTTTAAAACTTTAGAAGAACTTTCTGAGGCTAAATCTGATCGTATTTTAATTAAAGCTAATCTCAAAACGCATACCAAAGTACCTGGTCATGCTATCACTGTGGTGAATAGTGTAATATTTAATATGTTACATAGAGACTATGCGTTTTAACGTTGATATATAATACAAGCAATAAAAAATTATATCATAATTATGCCAAGTGTAAACAAACAACAATTAATAGCGGTACTTCCTGAATACAGCAATGTTATTAGAGGACAACAAGACGCCGCAACTATTACCTTACATAAAGATTATGTAGGTAACTCAATAGACATAGGATCTATTACTGACGTAAAAGTTGAATATTTAAATAACGATTTAACTGTATTTAAAACTCAGTCAAAAGTAAACGCAACATTAACTTCTGGTTCTGGTGAGAGTAGGAATGCTATAAGCCTTTCTATGACTGGTGATGAAACTTTAGCGTTAACATTAGATGCAAATAACATTAACGGAGAAGTATGGGCAAGAATAACTATTACTGAAGGTATTAGCCCAGTTGTATTACCTCTTTTAAAATTAGGTAATGTATATAATCCAGGCCAATCAATTGGTGATACTGTAGCATCTAGATATGGAATGCCAAGTACAGTATATGGAATTAAGGATTTAGGTAATCAATATGATGGATCTAATCCTGCGGCTGGACAAATCTATTTTAACTCAGATATTCCATCTCAAGTTAGTAAAATTAAACTAGCTGTTAAAGATGATAAAGGATTTAGAAATGAATACTTAGAAAATTTACTAGAAAAAAGAATTACTGTTGATGGAAACTCAACAAACATATTCTTTACTAATACAAAAAACAACAGTGAATACGCTGTATACCAAATTACATCTTGGAGCTGGGTAAATGTTACAGACTTAGATTCTGCTAATCCTAACTCAGAAGAAGATGATGATGCAATAGAATTAAATGTAACTTTCGATTCTAACTCAACAATACCAGGTGAAATATATCAATTCACTATAGGTGATGACTTTGGGTTATTCTACGAAACATATAATATATCTGCACCATCTAATGTAATGGTAGATGTTAATGGTACAAGATACAATGATATTAGATTAATTAATATGACTGGTGGTGTTATCGCTAGTGAAGATAAAGATAACTTCCCTAATCAAATTAATTTACAATATTCCGAACAATTTACTTCTTCCGGATCTTCAGGAACTTCTGGTTCAAGTGGTGTTGATGGTCCTCAAGGTATTCAAGGTGAAAAAGGTGATCGAGGTGATGGTGGACTAACTGGTCTTAAAGGTGAAGATGGTAGAGTCGGTGATAAAGGAGACATTGGTGTCGATGGTGCTGTAGGACCAATTGGACCAATTGGACCACAAGGTGCATCTGGAAATGATGGAGCTGATGGAGCTCAAGGTTTACAAGGCTTACAAGGCTTACAAGGTCTTAGAGGTGAAGTTGGAGCAAACGGTGTTGATGGTAACAATGGTGTTGATGGTGTTGATGGAGCTAAAGGTGAAGAAGGTGCTTCTGCATATAGAGTATATGCGGATGGCGAATCTAATCCTCTTTCAAAAAGTGATTGGCTAAAAACATTAATAGGTCCTGACGGAGCTGCTGGTGCTCAAGGAGCAACTGGTGCTGATGGTGTTGATGGAGCTGACGGTGCAGATTCTACTGTAGCTGGTCCTGCTGGAGCTGATGGTGCTAAAGGAGATCAAGGAGATATAGGTGCACAAGGTGCAACTGGAGCTCAAGGTGCTACTGGTGCAGATTCTACTGTACCTGGTCCTGCTGGAACTGACGGTGAAAAAGGTGCTGATGGTGCTGACGGACCACAAGGTCCATCCGGTGGACAAGGTTTACAAGGTATTCAAGGAGCTGCTGGACCTAGAGGAGATAAAGGAGACGTAGGTCAAAGAGGTGAAAAAGGTGAAAGAGGTGATGCTGGCGTAGATGGTGCTGATGGTGCTGACGGAGCACAAGGAGCTCAAGGAGCAACTGGTGCTGATGGTGCAGCTGGAGATAGAGGATTTGATGGAGCTCAAGGTAATCAAGGTGACCCGGGTCAAAAAGGTCAAACTGGTATTCAGGGTATTCAAGGTGCTCAAGGAGCACAAGGTGCTGCTGGTAACGATGGCGCTGATTCTACTGTAGCTGGTCCTGCTGGTAACGATGGCGCTGATGGCGTTGACGGAGCTAAAGGAGATCAAGGTGCCACTGGTGCTGCTGGAGCTCAAGGAGCAACTGGTGCACAAGGTGTTGCTGGTGAAAAAGGTGAAGATGGTCAAAAAGGTGAAACTGGTCAAAATGGAGCTAATGGTGCTGATGGAGCTGACGGTAACGTTGGTGCTCAAGGTGCTCAGGGAACTCAAGGAGCAACTGGTGCTGCTGGACCACAAGGTAATAAAGGTAATCAAGGTGAAAAAGGTAACCAAGGTGAAGTTGGAGCAACTGGTGCAGATTCTACTGTAGCAGGTCCAACTGGTAATAAAGGTGATGTAGGTGTTCAAGGAGCCCCTGGCGTTGCTGGTGCTCAAGGTGCTCAAGGTGCTGCTGGTAATGATGGTGCTAAAGGAGATCAAGGAGATATTGGTGCTCAAGGTGCTCAAGGTGAAACAGGAGCAACTGGTGCAGATTCTACTGTAGCTGGTCCTGCTGGTAACGATGGTGCTGCCGGAGCTAAAGGAGAACCTGGAGCAGAAGGTGCTGCTGGAGCACAGGGTAATCCTGGTGCAGATTCTACTGTAGCCGGTCCTGCTGGAGCTAAAGGAGAGCCTGGAGCTGATGGAGCTGATGGAGCTGCTGGTGCTGACGGAGCAACAGGTGGCGTAGGCCCTGGCATTACACTTAAAGGTAATGTTGCTAATGTAGGTGATTTACCTGCAAATGGAAATACACAAGGAGATGCTTATATAGTACAATCAAATGATTCAATGTGGATCTGGAACGGATCTGTATGGATTGACGGTGGATCTATTCAAGGACCTCAGGGTATTCAAGGTGCTGCTGGTAACGATGGTGCTGCTGGAGCTAAAGGAGAACCTGGAGCTGATGGTGCTGCTGGTAACGATGGTGCTGCTGGAGCTAAAGGAGAAGCTGGAGATCAAGGTATTCAAGGTGTAACTGGTAGTACTGGTCCTGCTGGAGCTAAAGGAGAACCTGGAGCTGATGGTGCTGCTGGTACTAAAGGAGAAGCTGGAGCTGGCGGTGGCGCTGGTGGCGGAGTTAAATACTTATTAAGATTAGAATATGATGTTAATGAAACTCTAGTTACAAGTAATACTACATTTGTTACTGCAACTGGATTTGCAACTGCAGGAGCAAGTGTTGTTTCTCAAACTGCAAATGCTGGTTCAAACACTGGGCATAATGTAACTCTTAATTTCGCAGACACGAATCCTCCAACATCGATTATCGGTTATGGTTGGAATCCTCAGACTGGAAATTATACAGCTGCGGCATACGATAGAGATACTAAACAAGTACAATACGAAGTAGGTCTTAGTGCATTTACTAACCAATCAACTACAGACGGTGGTTCTGGTGATAACGGACAATGGGCTGGAGCTTCATTCTCTGGTGCTGGATCATATAACATCAAATTAGATGTTGATCAGTCAGCGTTATCTTATGGTAATGCAGTTGCTGGAGCATTTGGAAACCCATCTAAGTTTCCTCATGCATACTTAATAATTTCATTCTAATAAGTAATAAAAGATAGGGTGGCTTCGGCCACCCTTTAAATAATAACAAAAAGGTAAATGGCTAATTACAACATAGATAACCCGATACTATTCTTAAAAGGAACAGTAACATCTACAGAAATATCTAAGAGATATGAACATAATGATGAATCCGGATTAGGACCTAATGGTTCTAATATTGGTATTGAATTTAATATTACTGTTAGTTCTATTGATACTCAATCAATTGGTTCTGATGAAACTAGATCTGGTACTACTAGAGCCTATACAGGATTAGATATTAAAACTGGAGATTGGTTAGTTAATAACGAGGGTAAAACTTGTTTACAGATAATTAAGATGAATGCAAAGTCTGAAGCTTCTGTTTCTTTTGTTGCAAAAGATGTAGATGCATTCTCATATAAAAACTATAGAGCAAATGGTTTTATTGCTGGAATTACAGAAGTTGCTTTCTTTGAAGTATCTGATTCTGGTAAACCATTAATCGCAGGTGAAGATGCTGCTAGTTTCTTTGGTGATAAAGTAGCTGTAGATTTACTACAGTCTAGATTTGCTATTCAAGAAGAAGACGAAAGATTTAGAATGGAGTTCGATACTCCACAAACTGTAAGTAAAGGTCAAATAGTTAGTATTGGTGCTGATGGTAATCTATTACCATTTGGAAATGCAGGTGCTTTTGATTTTAAATTAGGACTAGTTGTTTCAACAGGCTATAACAATACAGTGGTTCATATTAAACCATTCAATACTATTATTGATAATTTTAATGTTCCATCTAGTTTAGCTGCAGGATCCGCAGGTGATACATGGTATACTTCAAATATAAAAGCTGGAGATATTACTAATGTTGAAGCAGATGGAGGAGATAAAGTTTACTTTCAATTTAGAGATGCTATTCCTACTGTAGTTACAGCAAGTGTTGCTAATATAGCATCAACTACTGGAGACTCACTTAATATAAATACAATAAATTACGCAGTAGCTAACTTTGAAAATTTAGATACTGCAGGAATAGTTGCTTTAATCAATCAAGATAGCGCGGACAGCGGTGTAGTAGCAAGTAACCCTTTATTACCAACTATATTAAAATCTTATGATGGTGGTTTAAACCCAGCAAATGGTGATGTTGTGATAGTATCTTCTGCCGATGCAGGAGCAAATAACTCTGTTATGTCGATTACAATTTCAGATGGTAATAATAGTAGTGATGTCCTTTTTGGAACATCCGACGGAACATTCCCTGGAACTGGAGGTGCATACTTAACTATTTCAGCTACTCAAATGGCTATAGATATTAATACAGCTTGTACAGCAAACAATGTTGATATTACAGCTTCTACTGAAGCAAACACAGGTGGTAATAACAATGCATCATATCCAAGGTTAGTTTTAACTTTAGGTTCAGGTATTGGTGGTACTGCAACTGGTATTACAATTACGGAAACAGCTGGTGATGCTGCTGGGCAAACTTTTGCACAAGCAACAGCAATGCCACTTACAGCAACAGTATCTACTGATTCTATTCTAACATTAACAAGAGCAGATGGTGGTGATATTGGCTTAACTGGAAGTGGTACATTCGTTAACGCTAACGGTATGGTATCTTCATCTGCAGGTACTCCACCTCTTTTAGTAATGATCGAGGATGAAGAAGGATCTGGCGGAGGAGTTGCTGAAACAGGTGTTGATATTAGAGAAGTAATTTCATGTAATAATACATCTAACGATGGAGATCCAGTAGGTGGTAGTATTACATATACTCCGTTCTCAGACGGTAATGTAATAATTAAAGTAAATGGATTAGCTGCCGGTTTATCAAACGATAAATCTGGCCCTATTTATTTTTCAGATGACGATGGAACAACTGCAAAAACAATTGCAAATATTACTGCTGGAGATTCTTTATATTGGAATGGTTCAGTTGCAGGTTATCAATTAGAGACTAGTGATGATTTAGATATTGCATATCAAAAATCTTCTAACGATTAATCATTTCTACTAAATAATACTTAAAGCCGCTATATAGCGGCTTTTTTTTTGCAGTAAAAATAAATAAAAATAAATGTTGCTTAAAGCGGCAATTCTCCTTTAAAAATAATTATATAACGATAAATATAACTCAAGGGGGAACACTTACGTTTCCTTTAGGCCTAAATAAACAACATAAACAACATGGCAAGATTAAAAGTAAAACAAATTAGTGATTTCACTACTGCTGTTCAAACGCTTATCGATAACGATGTGGATCAAAATGCTGGAGATATTTCTTCTGCACTTTCTGCTGGTGTATCTGCGGGTGTAAATGCTGATGGAGTTCAGACAAACCTTAATACGGTTTCTGATGCTTTATCTGTAGAGGTTTCATCTACTAATTCTGACGTAGTTAGAATTGATGCTCTTTTAGCTTCAGCTGCAGGTAACGCGGACGTAACCGCAGTATCTGACGCTTTAAGCGTAGAGATTTCATCTACTAATTCAGATGTAGTTAGAATTGATGCTGCTGTAAGCACTGAGATTTCATCTACTAATTCTGACGTAGTTAGAATTGATGCTCTTTTAGCATCAGTTGCTACTGACGGAGAGTTATCTTCAGAAGTTGCATCTATTGACACTAGAATTTCTAATGAAGAAAGTACTAGATCTGCAGACGTAAAAGCTGTAAGCGACGCTGTAGTAGCTATCTTAGATGGTTCTACTACTAACTTAGATCAGTTTGCTGAAGTTATTTCTTACGTTGACAGTTTAGATACTGCTGACGGTGGAGCATTAACATCTCAAATTGCATCTTTAGAAGGCGTAGTTTCTGCTAATTCATCAAGTGATGTAGTTCTTTCTACTGCTTTAAGCACTGAAGTTTCTGCAACAAACTCTGATGTACTTAGTATTGAGACTGTATTAGGGACGATGGGAACATCTGAAACTATTACAGCTATCTCTACTGGTTTATCAACTGAGATTTCTACTACTAATTCAGAAATAGTTGCGATTGACAATTCAATCGACGCATTAGAAGCACAGATGTTATCTGTAGCGACTGACGCTGAGCTTGGAACTATCTCAACTGCTTTAAGTAGTGAAGTTTCTGCAACAAACTCTGATGTAACTAGCTTAGAAAACTTGATCGGTACTGCTGATGATATGGCTCATGAATTTGGTACCTTTAGAGGTGTCACTTCATTCGCTATCGCTAACGCGGTTCAATTCTCAGGCACAGATGATTTATTAGTATTTGTTAACGGACACAATATTCACCCATTTACTGGGAATGAAGAAACTGGTGTAGGTTATCAAACTCCTGATGGATTAACATTCAATTTCACAAATATTGGATATGACTTAGAAGCGACAGATACTTTCTACGTAACTGGTAAAAAAGCATAATTAATTAATTTTAATTAGGTAAATTTAAGGGTCCCTTCGGGGACCCTTTTTTATTTGTAAGATATATAAAGCGTAGCTAAAATTATACATAAATTTATGAAAATAGGAATAACTTTAGGTCTTAAGAAGAAGAATGAAAGTATGTGGATTAATGGTATTAAGCTTAATGCCATATTTTTAATGAATGCTTTACAAAAGACTGGAAATAAAGTAGTTTTATTAGATACTAGTAATGAAGTTTCTAGATCTAAATCCGGGAAATTAAAAGACGATGAGATTGTATGGGATTCTAAAAAGTTTCCAATATATGATTACACTAAACATTTACATACTTGTGATATACTAATATTATTAGGAACTGCAATTGGACCAGAACATGTAGATAATTTTAAATTAACAGGTCCAAATAAAAAGGTTATCAAATATGCATGTGGAAATAACTACGTTATTGACATGGAGAACATGATACACAAAAAAGGCGAAGAGGTAGAAAAGATCGGAGTTACATTTAATCAAAATATAGACGAGGTGTGGTATGTTCCTCAACAAGGCTACCAAAACCAAGACTATTATTCTATTACACATAGGTTACCAAAAGAAAAAGTATTTCCAGTACCTTTTGTTTGGGACCCAATGTTTATTGATGAGATTGAAGGTCAATATGGTGGAATGGTTGTAGATGAAGATGGTAATGAAATGCAAAAGACTGATGATATTCCTGTTTACCAACCTGGTAAAAAGACTAAAGATTTAGAATTAACTGTATTTGAACCAAATTTAAACGTGGTAAAATTCAGCATGATACCTATGTTAATCGCAGAACAATATTTACATAATGGCGGTGATTTGTTTAAAAGGCTAAATATTATTAGTGCTTCTGGTTTATATAAAAATCCTCTTTGGCAAAAGTTTGTAGCTAAGCTACATCTTACTGAGAAGAAAAATAAAGATAATGAAAGTTTATTAATGGTAAGACATAGATTTCCTATCCATTACATATTATCAAAAATGACAGATATTGTAATATCGCACCAATGGGAAAACCCGCTTAACTACGCTTATTTAGATGTGATGTATTTACAATTCCCTTTAATCCATAATGCTGATATGATTAAAGATGCTGGTTACTTTTATCCAGACTTTGAGGCAGAAAAAGGAGCTGATCTATTAAAGTGGGTTATAGATAACCATGACGACAACATAGACTCGTATAACGAAAAGAACGAAGAAGTCCTAACAAGATATACAGTTTACAACGAGGGTCTAGTAGACACATACAAGAAGCTCTTAGAAAACCTAAAAGCCGGAGAAAACAAACACAGTTTAAGTTTAGAATATGACTGGAAAACAAATCTATATAAATAATGAATAAAAACGCTATAATAGTTTATATTAATGATTCTGATAAAGCACTAACAGAATTTAGTTGGCTATATAAGACCTGGTTAATGTGGTCTATAGATAAATCATGGGATATAGTAGCATTTGCTAATCCATCTATAATAGAAGACTTTAAATCAAAATTTCATCATGAAAATTTAAAAGTTATTGAGATGTTATCATCAGATACTCCAATTGCTAATCCTTATGCAATGTTTAAAGATGATAATAACATTGAAATGCTAAAAGAATATGAATTCTTATTTAGAACAGAATGTGATAGTTTCTTAACTAAACATTTTGCAGATTTTAAACCATGGAGAGATAAAGTGTATGTTGGCATTGGATTACATGCAGCAACAACTCATCCTGGAGATTTAATTAGAGAGAAATTAAAAATCATATCTAGTACTTTAGGACTTAAATGGTATGGTCATTCACATATAGGCCATAATTTATTAGCTAGTTCTGAAATGGTAATTGCAAATTCTATATTACAGACAGGTTTAACTAAATGGTTATTAGAAAATAGCTTTACAAATGGGGATGGAGCATATCCAAGTTGGTTTAAAGGGGAAGTCTCCCAGTATGCACATGAATTAGTAATAAATAGTAATGTTAGCCCCTTGGGAATACACCAAGGCAGTATTGATACATGGTGTGGTAGTAATGAAATAACTTCATTAGATCTACACATAAGAGCATGGCCACAATCGAATGATGCCTTTTTTGATAAAGTGAAATACCACGCTGGTAATTTACCTAAAATTAAATTTAATGAAGTACCTAAAACTGCTGGAGAATACTGTGTATTCGTGGCAGATACAGATATTAAAGAGATGCTTTTATTAAATAAACAAAATATTTAAAATTTCAAAAGGTATTTAACCCTTTAGAAGTTAAGATACGATATATAATATAACGCGAAAAAAATACAAACAGTATTAAATGTCTAGACTAAAATTAAAACAAATTCAAGAGATACTGCTAAGCAACCTACAGAATGGTGATTATTTAGCATATAACTCAACAAATGCCACTTTTGAAAACACCGCTGCACCATTAGATGGTAGCTCGGGAACAAGCGGAAGTTCAGGAACAAGCGGTTCAAGTGGAACATCTGGTTCTGACGGAACCTCCGGTTCAAGTGGCTCAAGCGGAACATCTGGTTCTGATGGATCAAGCGGTTCAAGCGGAACATCAGGTTCTTCAGGTATTGATGGTGAAAAAGGTGCTGATGGTGCAGCCGGTTCTTCGGGAACTTCTGGATCAAGTGGTGTTGATGGATCTTCAGGAACTTCTGGTTCTTCAGGTATTGATGGTGAATTAGGACCTGCTGGTGAAGATGGGGCTCCTGGTTCAAGTGGAACATCTGGATCAAGTGGCTCAAGCGGAACTTCTGGTTCAAGTGGAACTTCTGGATCTGACGGTTCATCTGGATCGAGTGGAACTTCTGGATCAAGCGGAACATCTGGTGCTGATGGTGAAGGCGGGGAACAAGGTGAAAAAGGTGATGCAGGAACTTCTGGTTCTTCTGGAACATCTGGCTCTGACGGCTCAAGCGGATCTTCAGGAACATCTGGTTCTGACGGATCTTCTGGAACATCTGGATCTGATGGTACATCTGGATCTGACGGTTCATCTGGTTCAAGCGGAACATCTGGTTCTGATGGTACATCTGGTAGTTCAGGTACTTCTGGTTCTGACGGCTCAAGCGGTTCTTCTGGAACATCTGGTTCTGACGGCTCAAGTGGCTCTTCAGGAACATCTGGTTCTTCTGGATATTCAGGTGCTAAATCAGCAAACGATATAGAAGGTTTAGGTAATGGTGAATTTGTAGGCCAAGTAGGTTTTACTTCAGACGGTAAAGTGTATATATGGACTGGAGATACATGGGAAGAAACTCAAGATTTAAACGGTTCATCTGGATCAAGCGGAACATCTGGTTCTGACGGTTCATCTGGATCAAGCGGAACATCTGGTTCTGATGGTTCAAGTGGTTCAAGCGGAACATCTGGTTCTGATGGTACATCTGGTAGTTCAGGTACTTCTGGTTCTGATGGCTCAAGTGGTTCATCTGGAACATCTGGATCTGACGGTTCATCTGGATCAAGCGGAACATCTGGTTCTGACGGTTCAAGTGGCTCAAGCGGAACATCTGGTTCAAGTGGTTCAAGTGGAACTTCTGGTTCAAGCGGAACATCTGGTTCAAGCGGTTCAAGTGGAACTTCTGGATCAAGTGGTTCATCTGGAACTTCTGGTTCTTCAGGTACTTCTGGTGCTGATGGTAACTTTGGTGGTGCATCATTTGATTATACACTGGCATCTGCTACAGGAGCTTCACAACCTGCGGATGGTAGATTAAGACTTAGTAATTTTACTACTCAGAATGCAGCGAGTTCAATTTATATAAATCAAACCGACGATGATAATGGTAGTGTAGAATCATTCTTTACAGCATTAGACGCAGTAACATCCGGTGTTAAAGCACATATTAGAATATCTAAAAAATTCAATACTGACGAATACTTATTATTTGCTATTGGAGATTTAACTGATAATGGTTTATGGTGGACATTAGGTGACTTATCAAATGTAGGTTCATCATCCACGTCACCATTTAGTAATGGAGATGATATTGTAATTTCATTAGTCGCGACTGGTGATAAAGGTGACTCTGGTAGTTCAGGTAGCTCTGGTTCATCTGGAACTTCTGGTTCTGATGGCTCAAGTGGTTCAAGTGGAACTTCTGGTTCTGATGGATCTTCTGGTTCTTCAGGAACATCTGGATCTGACGGTTCATCTGGAACTTCTGGTTCTGATGGTTCAAGTGGTTCAAGTGGAACTTCTGGTTCTGATGGCTCAAGTGGTTCATCTGGAACATCTGGATCTGATGGATCTTCTGGTTCATCTGGAACATCTGGATCTGATGGATCTTCTGGTTCTTCAGGTACATCTGGTTCAAGTGGAACATCTGGTTCTGACGGATCTTCTGGCTCAAGCGGCTCAAGCGGATCTTCTGGCTCAAGTGGAACATCTGGTTCATCTGGATATTCAGGTGCTAAATCAGGAACTAACTTAGCAGGTTTAGGTGAAGGTGAATTTACAGGTCAATTAGGTTATACCTCAGATGGTAAAATACATCAATGGAATGGTGAAGCATGGGAAGAAGTAAGAGACTTAGATGGTTCATCTGGTAGTTCAGGTTCATCTGGTTCATCTGGTTCAAGTGGATCTTCTGGTAGTTCAGGTACTTCTGGTTCTGATGGTTCAAGTGGTTCATCTGGAACTTCTGGTTCTGACGGTTCAAGTGGTTCATCTGGAACTTCTGGATCTGATGGTACATCTGGATCTTCTGGTTCAAGTGGATCTTCTGGTTCAAGTGGAACATCCGGATCATCTGGAACATCTGGTTCAAGTGGCTCAAGTGGTTCATCTGGTTCTGCTGGTTCATCTGGTAGTTCAGGTACAGCAACTATAACGAATCTTTCTAATAATAGAATATTAACATCAACCGGCGTACAAGGTGCAGCTAACGCTGAAGCTAACGCGACATTTGATGGTACATCTCTAGTAGGTCCAACGCAATTTGCTGCGGCATCTGGAAACAACGCATCTAAATTTAGAATGTGGGGTAACTCTGCAACGTATGGTATTGGTATGGTATCAGGCCAAACGTTTGGTTACTTGAATGACTACGCAATGATGTTCCAAATGAATAACCAAACAGGTAGAGGTTGGAAATGGCAATATGAAAGTCAAGCTGCTGGTTCAGGTGCTATGTCTTTGACAACAGATGGAAAATTATATGTTGGAGGTTTAGTTAACTCACCGGAATACTTATTTAGAAGTGGTGGTGAAATAACTAGCGATGGTTCAACAATGAGGTTTCAATTTTAATCAAAGATAATAGGAAAAGAATATGAGCTTAGATTTAACAAGACTTAGAGGAGCATCCCACGATAATATATCAGTAGGCGGGAGCTATACTGATACAATGATAACAGCACAAGGATTTGGTAGTAATGCCAAATCCAGTTCTGCTTTTGTCAGATGGGTTCCTAATAACAAATCTGGAAGTGGTTATTATAGTGGCAACAGTGTAACTGTAACTACGAGTAACTTATCCTCTAGTGGTTATTTAGAATTTGATGCTTATGCTTGGAGTCGTGCGCAAGGTAAAGGTGATGGTTATCATTTATTAAAATTTGATTATTTAAATGATACTAATTCATATAATGGTGGGAATAGTTCACCAGGAATTCGTTTAACAGAACATTATTTTGCTGACTGTAATGATGAGGGATTAAATAATGGTGCTGATAAATTAAATACTTGGTACGAAGCTTCTAGAAAATGTGTTATTGTAATAGTTAATGTTGGTAATATACATGTTAACTCTACTTGGCTAAATCAATTTATTGAATTTAGATCTTGGAGAATGACAAAAAACGTAACAACCTCTTCAGAGAATTGGAGTTACGCTGCAGTTATTACTAATATTAATGATATAGGACAACTATCTGAAGCGCTTCAGGGAAAGGGTACTCTTCAAGATAATGCAACTGCACAATTAGTAATTGAACACAAAGAAAGCACTGTGGGACATGCTGGTTATGGCGAAGATCTTTCATCAGGGACTGGTGCTGGAGCCTTTTCATATACTGGAACTTCTCAAAGTGCACAAACAATAGCTACTAGAACTATTAATTGGGATAATGCAGGTAAAGACAGAGTTAATCCAGGTGAGAAACTACGTTTTACTTTTGACGGTAAAGTTCAACAAGGAGCACTTCATTACAATGGATATTTAAAAGTTAAGTTAATAGAACCAGGTATAGGTGGGACTTCTACATTTACATGTGAGAGCTGTGACCTATATGAAAGAATTGAAGGTTTACATACTAGGGTAAGTTCAGTAGGTACTGGATCCGCTACATTAGAAATTGAAGCCTATGCAGGTAGTGGTGCTGGAGCCGGTGGAAGTCCTCATACTGGAATTTACGGTAGAAACCTAGAAGTATATAAAGCTGGTGAGAACCCAGACCAAGATAGAGATGTTGCTGTACATAAATGGCATATTAATTCATTGAATGTTGCCGAAGGTCCAGCTAATTTCGATTTAAAAGTACCTAGTCAATTTTCTGCATTCTATAGTTCAGATAGAAATCTGGCTGATACAAGTCAAAATTATACACTTGATACAAGTGGAACCGGAAGTGGTCTATTAAATTATCAAAGTAATAATGGTCCAGCTGCTTCGACCGGCCCAGGAAAATACAATCATATTAGATGGCATGGTAACCTATTTTCTAGCACTGCGAATTCTCAACCACATGGACAGGTAACTGAAATTAGAAGTCCATCTATTAATATGACTAGAGACCTTGCTTTAGGCGGAGGATCTATTACTGTAGATTCTACAAAAGCATATATGGCAGGAGTTTGGGTTAGAGTAAGAGAACATGCCGGCAGTTCAAATAGAGTCTCTTTAATTGGACAATCAAATGGATCTAATAATAAAGGATATAATGGAACTACATATAACGCTAATACTAAAGTTTATGGACCGTCCGTTGAAACTGATATAAACCTTAATTCAGCATTAACTGAATGGAAACTTATGTCATTCTTTTTCTTACCTGATTGGATGAGTGCTGTAGAAGTTACTGCATGGCATGATGATTATTTTGGAGAGTGGGCTGGTGAATATGAATTTACAACTGCTGCTCAACAAATAGCATCTGGAGGAATTAATACACCGCTTGATGCAAGGGTATTAAAAATGGGAAGTAATACTACATCAGTAGCTTTTCATTTAAGAACAGAAGTATATTCTTCGGCAAGTATTTGGCAAGAGATGGTATATCCGTTTTTTACAGAAATTGATCCAATGAATATTAATGCAGGAGGTGATTTACACTTCTGGAATTTTACTGAATCATAATGAAACTGATATATAAAATAAGTACAAAAACAAGAAACTATTAAATGGCAAATTTAAAGGCAGGAGCCACTATTCAAGGACATATAATATTACATGCTGGTAATTTTGACCCCACTGCATACAGTGCAATGAAGGGACAGAAAGGTACTGGTGGTCAAAAAGGTGGCCAAGGTGGAGCAGGTGATAAAGGTGTCAAAGGACCTCAAGGTGGAGCAGGTGATAAAGGACAAAAAGGTGGCCAAGGTACTGGTGGAGATGTTGGTATTACGGGAGCTCAAGGTCAAAAAGGTGCAATTGGACCTCAAGGTGGCGGTGGAGCCCAAGGTGGTGGCGGCGCTCAAGGTGGCCAAGGTCAAAAAGGTCAAAAAGGTGCTCAAGGTGGTGGCGGTACTAAAGGACCTCAAGGTGGAACAGGACAAAAAGGAGCAACAGGCGCTCAAGGCGGTGGCGGTGCTCAAGGTGACTTAGGTGAAATCGGACAAAAAGGTCAAACTGGACCACAAGGTGTTATTGGTTTAAAAGGACCGATCGGACCTCAGGGTGTTATTGGTGTTAAAGGTGGCCAAGGTGCTAAAGGTGGTACTGGATTACAAGGACCACAAGGTGAACAAGGTGGCGGCGGCCAAAAAGGTCAAAAAGGTGGTACTGGTTTAAAGGGACCAACTGGACCTCAAGGTGGTCAAGGTGCAAAGGGACCAACTGGTGCAAAAGGACCAATCGGACCTCAAGGAGGCACTGGACCTAAAGGAGATCAAGGAGCCACTGGTTTAAAGGGACCAACTGGACCACAAGGTGGCGGTGGCCAAAAAGGTGCTACTGGTGCAAAAGGAATTATAGGTGTAACTGGACCTCAGGGTGAGCAAGGTGATGCTGGACAAAAAGGACAAAAAGGTGGAACAGGTTTACAAGGACCTGAAGCTCCAAAAGGTCAAAAAGGTGCTCAAGGTGCTCAAGGTGGCGGTGGTGCTAAAGGCCCGACTGGACCACAAGGTGGAACTGGAGCAAAGGGACCTCAAGGTGGAACTGGATTAAAAGGACCAACTGGACCTAAAGGTGAACAAGGTGGTAAAGGCCAAAAGGGTACAACCGGATCAAAAGGTAGTACTGGTGCTGGTGGAGCAAAAGGACCTCAAGGTACAAAAGGACCACAAGGTGCAAAAGGACCACAAGGTGCTGGTGGAGCAAAAGGACCACAAGGTATTGCTGGAGATGTTGGTGAAGGTGGAGCAAAAGGACCACAAGGTGGAGCTGGAGCAAAGGGACCTCAAGGTACAAAAGGACCACAAGGTGCAAAAGGACCACAAGGTTCTACTGGAGCAAAAGGACCACAAGGTGGACAAGGTGGCGGTGGAGCTCAAGGTGCTAAAGGTGATACTGGCCCACAAGGAGGTCAAGGAGATACTGGATTTAAAGGACCACAAGGTGCTAAAGGCCCTCAAGGTGGAGGCGGTTCGAAAGGACCACAAGGACAACAAGGTGCTAAAGGCCCGACTGGAGCACAAGGTGTAACCGGTGCAAAGGGACCGCAAGGTGCAAAAGGACCACAAGGTGTTAAAGGTACAACTGGTGCTGGTGGAGCAAAAGGACCAACTGGTGCAAAAGGTACTACTGGTTCAAAAGGTGCTACTGGTACACAGGGACCTGATGGTGAACAAGGAGCAAAAGGTAATACTGGTGCAAAAGGTAGTACTGGTGGACAAGGACCTGCTGGTGAACAAGGACTTAAAGGACCAACTGGTGCAAAAGGTAGTACTGGTGGACAAGGCCCTGCTGGTGAACAAGGATTAAAAGGTAGCACTGGTGCAAAAGGTACTACTGGTGGACAAGGACCTGATGGTGAACAAGGTGCTAAAGGACCAACTGGTGCTAAAGGACCTAAAGGTTCAACGGGACCTGATGGTGTAAAAGGTGCAACTGGTTCTAAAGGACCAACTGGTGCTAAAGGACCTCAAGGTGGCCAAGGTGATGCTGGAGAACAAGGACTTAAAGGACCGACCGGAGCTAAAGGTGCTACTGGTACACAGGGACCTGATGGAGAACAAGGACTTAAAGGACCACAGGGTGCAAAAGGACCTCAGGGTGCAAAAGGACCTCAAGGTGGTGCCGGTGGAGGTGGTGCTAAAGGACCAACTGGTGCAGCAGGACCTGCTGGAATAAAGGGTGCAACCGGTTTAAAAGGACCGACTGGACCAACTGGTGAGATCGGTGCTAAAGGCTCAACCGGAACAGCAGGAGCAGATGCAACTGGTACTAAAGGACCAACTGGTGCTAAAGGCTCAACCGGTCCCGGTGGATCTACTGGAGCAAAAGGTTATACTGGAGCAAAAGGACCACAAGGTGGAGCTGGAGCTAAAGGATCACAAGGATCAACTGGTGCACAAGGCCCTGCTGGTGCAAAAGGACAAAAAGGTGCAACAGGACCTACTGGACCTTCAGGAGCTTCAGATAGTAGAATTAAGAATGTTGAAGGACCAATTGGTAATACTCTTAATAAGATAAAAGCTATGAGAGGTGTTGTTTGGAATGCAAATGCGTTAGGCCAACAAATAGGCTTACCAGCAAATGCACCTATGTATGGTTTAGTTGCGCAAGAAGTAGAAGCACAATTCCCAGACTTAGTATTCCCATTACCGGAACAAGTACCTGGATATGATACTATATTAGGTGTGGATTACTCAAGATTATCGCCAGTATTAATAGAAGCGATAAAAGATTTAGACAATAAGATAACCGATATTGAAAACCAATTAGGTAGTTAATAATACACGTAAGCAAATAGATGGCTGACTATAAGAAAATATTGATCGCAGGTAACCCAGCGTTTACCACCGATAACATGCATCCGGACCACTTTGGTTATTTAGGTGGAGAAAAAGGACATGATGGTGATAAAGGTGATATTGGGCCAAAAGGTAATAAAGGTGGATTAGGACCTGGTGGTGATAAAGGTAACAAAGGCGGCACCGGAGATGGTGGCCAAAAAGGTACTAAAGGTACTAAAGGACTAAAAGGTCTAATTGGCGGCGGTGGCGACCAGGGTGCTAAAGGTGTTCAAGGTCTTAAAGGTATCGAAGGTGCTAAAGGTGTAATCGGTGACCACGGCGTTGTCGGTGCTAAAGGTATCTTAGGAGGTACTGGTGATAAAGGTAATTTAGGAACTGGTGGTGATGGTGGTGCTAAAGGTAACCAAGGTGCTAAAGGTATTAAGGGTAAAAAAGGCGAGATCGGCGCTAGCCCACAAGGTGCTAAAGGTCCTGTAGGTGATTCTCCTCAAGGCCAAAAAGGTTTTACTGGCCCGCAAGGAGGTACTGGTGATAAAGGTTTAAAAGGTGGCCAAGGTTCTAAAGGTAATTTAGGAACTGGTGGAGATACTGGTGCAAAGGGTGGTGTAGGTGATTCTCCAAGAGGGGAGTTCGGAATAGAAGGTGACCAAGGTGGTGTAGGTGATTCTCCAATAGGTAACAAAGGTGCAAGAGGAGATATTGGCGACCAAGGTGGTGGCGGTGATTCTCCAAAAGGTGCAAAAGGCGGAACAGGTGATCAAGGAGGAAGAGGTGATTTAGGTGCTTCTCCAACCGGTATAAAAGGTAATAAAGGGGCTCAAGGCCCAACCGGAGCAAAAGGTTTAACTGCAAATAGTCCAAAAGGAGACGTAGGAGCAGGTGGTGCAAAAGGTGTTCAAGGTGGTGTAGGTGATTCTCCAATTGGTAATAAAGGAGGTGCTGGCGATATTGGTGCAAAAGGTGTTCAAGGTGATTCTCCTGTAGGTGATAAAGGTGGACTTGGAGATACTGGTGCTCAAGGTGGTGGCGGTGATAAAGGTTCTCAACCTACTGGTGATCTAGGTCTTCAAGGAAATGTTGGTGCAACCGGTGATAAAGGTACTCAACCTACTGGTGATAAAGGTAACAAGGGTAAAAAAGGTGCCATAGGCGGTGGAGGTAATAAAGGTACTCAACCTACTGGTGATGTTGGCGCTCAAGGTGCGACCGGTGCAACTGGTGATAAAGGTACTCAACCTACTGGTGATATTGGTGCTAAAGGTGCTCAGGGACCTAAGGGTGGTATCGGTGATTCTCCTAAAGGTGCTAAAGGTAAGATTGGTGCTGGTGGTGATATTGGTGCAACTGGAGATAAAGGTGCAACAGGACCAACTGGAGAAAAAGGTTACTTAGGTATTAATAATACTAACATGTTAGATTATTCAACATGGACTGTAGGTAATACTTCAGCTACTGGATTTTCGCGTAATGGTGGTTCAAATGAAAACATATTAGAATACGGTGAAGGACCTTATGGAGAAAACACTGTATTATGGAGAACTATACCAGATGGTACTAGTAATGGTGGTGATGGTGGATGGAACAGTTCATTCCATAATGTAGATCATACTAAACTATATAGAATTAGTGTATGGGTAAAAAGAACTTCAGATCAAGCAAACGGAACATTTTATTTAGGAACAAATGGAGGTGGAGCCTGTGTATTATATGGAAGTGATGGTAGTTCGTCACAATGTAATCCTTATTTTGAATGTCGTGGTGTTGGTGGTTATACAAAAGATGTATGGTATTTAGTAGTAGGTCACGTATTTCCTTCTGGAACTGGTGCAACTTCTAGACATGCACAAACTGGTGTATATACAATTGCTCAAAACGGTCAAGTATTTGAAACTAATGGATGTAACTTAGGTGGTGATGCTGTAATGCACAGCACGACTACATCACTTAGACATAGAACATATCATTACTATGCTAATAGTGTTGGTACAGAATTAGTATTTGCATATCCTAGATTAGAAGAGGTTACTTCTGAAACTCCAGATATAGTTGATGCTTATTTAGCTGATGGTTTTTCTAATACTGGAGATCAAGGTTCAGGTGGACTTCAACCAATTGGTGATATTGGTGATCAGGGTGCAGTAGGTACAACTGGTGATAAAGGTTCTCAACCTACCGGAGATAGAGGTGGTGTTGGAGATAATGGTGCTGGTGGTGATAAAGGTATTAAAGGTATACAACCCAAAGGCGTGACTGGAGATGGAGGTGCTGGAGGTGATAAAGGTATTAAAGGTGTACAACCTACTGGTGATCAAGGTGACCAAGGCGGTGCAGGTGCTAAAGGTATTAAAGGTGTACAGCCTAAAGGTGTGACTGGAGATAGAGGCGGTGCAGGTGATAAAGGTATAAAAGGTATACAGCCACTAGGTGAGCAAGGTGACGCAGGTGGTGGAGGTGATAAAGGTAACCAAGGACCTGCGCCTACAGGTGCTCAAGGTGGTCAAGGTGATGAAGGTGGCGAAGGTGCTAAAGGTATTAAAGGTGTACAACCTACTGGTGATAGAGGTGACGCAGGCGAAGGCGGAGCTAAAGGTATTAAAGGTGTACAGCCATTAGGTGAGCAAGGAGATCTTGGTGATCAAGGTGCCATAGGCGGCGGAGGTGATCAAGGTGCAAAAGGCGCAACAGGTGCTCAAGGTGATAAAGGTCCACAAGGAAAAACTCCTATAGGACCACAAGGTCCTGCAGGTGATTCTCCACAAGGACCTAAAGGAATTCCTGGAAATAAAGGACAAGCCGGAGTGTCCAGTGTAGGTGCTACTGGTGATAGAGGTGGTGCTGGAGATCAAGGTGGCCCCGGAGGAAGAGGAGGACAGGGTCAAAAAGGTGAAGCTGGTTTTACCGGTCCAAGTGGAGGTTCTGGTGCTGGTGGAGGCCAAGGACCACAAGGTGCAAAAGGTGCAAAAGGTCCAACAGGAGCAACAGGACCAACAGGACCTGCTGGTGGTGGAAAACCTGAAGTCATGTATTCTGCTTCTGCATATTACGGCGGTACTGTATATTGGACTTCCGGTGGACGTCCCATGAGTCGTTATGTAGGGTCTAGACAAAACACTAGTTTTTGTTCATCTACATATCCAACAACATCACATGGTTATTTTACTATTAGTAGAGAAGAGTCGGGAGATGATATGTGTTTAATGATGTTGGAACCAAGGTAATAATAAATAAAAAAGAAACATAAATAATGGCATTTAGTTATATAGGAAATAGAAAATGGGCTGGAGATCCTAGATTTGTAACACATGAAGGACCTACTGGATCTGCTTTAGCAAAAGTAAGACAGTTAGAGTCTTATTATTTCTATTTTAATGAATTAGGAAAAGCTTTTGGTTTCGGTCACGTAGAAGATGGTGGTGCAGAGATTAGAAATATAGGTTTAATTGCACAGGAATTAGCTGCTATAGAGCCTTCTTTAGTTAAACCTATGGATTATGAATGGACTACTTATGAAGATGAGACATATTATTGGGTAGATTATGAAGCTTTGCAAATATTATGTTTAGATGCTCTTAATGAATTAAATGTTAAAGCAGATAATATTAAAACTCAATTAGGCATGGAAGTAGAAACTTACCCTGCAATATACTCAGGACCTATGCCACAATTACCAAGCGATCAATATGAAATAACATCTATTGACGTAACTCCTGTTAATGGTGCTGAAGGAACTGAAGTGACATGGACTTTAAATGGAACTAATTTACCTAATAAATTGAGTGCTGCTTTTAAGCTTACTGGAACTTTTAATTATCAGGATATTGTAGGAGTTGTTGAAGAATCTAATAAATCAGAATTAATAATAGCTGATTCTAGTGAAGGCTTTAATATTCCGGAAGCTAAAACTGAACTTGGAGATGCATTTGGTAGTTTTGTTGTTAATAATGGTATTGCTACTATAAAAATGTTATATGTAAAAGATAGTGAAGTAGAAGGTGATGAGACTATTACAATGACACTTCTTTCTGGTAAAGATTCTTTTGGTAAAATATTACCCTCAATAAGTACTACAGCTACTATTACAGATTCTTAAGTAAAGGAGCTAGGATAGATATATTCTAAACAAGCTCTTTAATTTGCGTAAACATTTATTACTTATATTAGGTTTATTTGTTTTCTTCTTACATTTAGTAGAAGAAACTAAACCGGCGCAAAATAATTACACAATTCCTACTTTTAAAAGATTCACATTAAATGATGTGCTTAGTAATGAAAGTATAGTAGAGTTTGTTCAAGACTCTTTACTAAAACCCCCATATAAATCTGCTTATATAGATGTGAAATGGGGACCACTACATCCACGCATTCTTGGATTAACTACAAAGGTTAAAGACGGTATATTTTTTATTCAACTCAGTAGGGGCATATCATTAGAAGAAACTCAAAAAGTTTTGATGCATGAGCTAATTCATGTTTACCAATTTCACTATAATTTGCTAGAAGATTTACCTAACGGAAATGTTCGCTGGAAAGACAGTGTTTATACATGGAGTATGGCTTGGAAAGATCGACCTTGGGAAATCCACGCGGAAGCTTGGAGTACCAAACTATTTAAGACTGATAGCTTATACCTGGAGAACTAATCTGGCTTTAAGGTTAAAGACATAACTTATATGCACTCTTCTAGAAAAGGTTTCATGTGGTACAAATAAAATCTAGATAAATAATAAGTAAACAATTCCTATTTTAATTATATAACAATTAAACATTAATTTCGATGAGTAACGTAACATATACATTTGATCAAAAAGAAAACGATCCACAACAATGGTATTGGTTTAAAGAAGGTCTAACTAAAGAAGAAGTAGAAAGGGTTATCCAAATGGCCGCTAAATTACCACAAGTAAGAGCTACGACTATTGGTGATGATGGAGATACTAAAGAGGCTACTGAAAATAGATCTTCTATGGTAAAGTGGATTCCACAAACTAATGAATGGGACTGGTTATATGAAAGGCTTATTGGTATGGCTCGTGAGGCAAATGATAACACATGGGGCTTTGATTTAATGTCTGCGCCTGAAAATATTCAATATACAGAATATTATGCATCTGAAGAGGGACATTATGATTGGCATCAAGATATTGGCGCTGGTGAATTACCTTCTAAAAGAAAGGTTTCTATTACTTTACAATTATCAGCAGATGATGAATATGTAGGTGGTGAATTGCAACTTACTGGAGGTGGAGATGGAAATGGAGGTATAATTGAATCAACAACACTACCAAGAGGTAAAGGTGTTGGTGTTTTATTTCCAAGTTATATGATGCATAGAGTTAGTAAAGTTACTAAAGGAGTAAGAAAGTCTTTAGTGCTTTGGGTAGGTGGAGCTCATTATAGATAATATGAAAATACTATTTTGGATAGGTTACACGTCTTATACGTGGGATGGAAATACAAAGACTGGCCTAGGAGGTACAGAAATAGCAGTGATTAATATTGCAGAAGGCTTAGCAAGGCATGGATATGAAGTTACTGTATCTGGTACTGTTAATAATGCAAGAGTTAATAATGTAGAATGGATTGACATAAATAATTTTACAGAAAAGTATTCGAATCTACCAAATCACTTTGATACACATGTTGGAGTAAACTATATTAACTTCATAAAATATGCAAAGGATGCTAATCAAGATAATGCATTTAAAATATTTTGGATGCATAATACAGATTACTATGATTATTACCAAGGCTCTAATCTAGAAAACCACACAGAATTACTTAATACAGTGGATGTAATATTTGCTCCTTCTGCTTTTGCAATTAATGCAATATCACCACAGATAATAAATAATGGTTATTTAGGAGCAGTTAAAGTAATGCCTAACGGAATCAATCTAGATAGTTTTAGAGCTAATGTTCAAAAACAACCTGGTAAATTTATATGGTCATCAGCAGTCGATAGGGGTTTAGCAGAATTATTAGATTATTGGCCAAAGATAAAAGAGGCAATACCTGGAGCAACACTCGACGTATATTATCCAGCATATTCAGATCCACATTTAGAAGGATGGTATAATATACATGGGGTTTTAGATAAGCTTAAAGCTACTAAACATTTAGGAGTTACAGAAATAGGAAGTGTATCTCAATCCGAATTACATATAGCCATGCAGAAGGCCACATATTGGATGTACCTAACTCAATATGAAGAAACATTCTGTATTACAGCATTAGAAATGATGGCGGCTGGGGTATTACCAGTATGCTCAAATAAAGCAGCATTAGCAGAAGTAGTACAAGATGGTATAATAATACCAACTGCTGATTATGAAACAATGTTTAATATGGCGATAAAAACATTAGGCGGGATTAATGTTGACATTAAACGAAAATCAATACATGCGGCCAAAGAAAGAGTAAAATTATTCACATGGGATAATGCTACTTCAAAATGGTTTAGCTTTTTACAATACGATAAAAAACAATTATGGAAATAGGAAAAATATACATTGTCAATTCCGGCAGTCAAGCGGAAGAAAGACAACAACATTTAGTAAACAAATTAGAAAAGTGTAACTTTATATCGAATACATTATTTGAAGTTATTAATGTACAAGAGTTTCCAGAAGGTTTACCAGAAGGATATAAAGTAGGACCTGTTGAAATGTCGACAGAAGATATTAACGAAACAATCACACATAGAATGATATGGGAAAAGATTGTATTTGATGGTATTGATAACGTCTTAATTTTAAAAGATAATTTTCTTTGTAATAATTCAATTTCACAATTACCATTTCCAGATGATACAGTAAAATGGGATCTTGCATTTCTTGGTAGGGCTGATTTTACTCATAATGATTTAGTTAGTATTGATGATAATTGGGTTAGACCACAATCAATAGGAGCTATATCAGGTTATGTAATTAATAAAATAACAGTAGCACCATTATTACTATCTGCCGGACTTAAAGAAAACTTAATTCCAATCGATAAGTTTTTAAGTGCAACATGTTATCCATATCTTCCTGAGGAAGAAATCCAAAATTTATTTAAATCAGGACTACAAGCTATTGGAACTAAAATACCTGACTATATTAGTTATTCCAGTGGAAAAGTTAAGCCTGATCTTGAAGAAGTTAAAGCAACTATAACAGATGAACCATATTACGAAATATTAGATGACGCTAATTGGGATGTATGGAAAGAGAAATATGTAAACTTGTCAGTATCAAAAGGCGAGTGGGATTTAATGGTTGATGATAAAGGCGATAACATTTATGAATTTAATTTATTTACACCTAAATTCTGTAAAGACGCAATTGCATTAGCAGAATCTAAAAATAAATGGACGCAAGATCGACATGAATTTTATCCTACTAATGATGTACTATTACCAGAGCTTGGATTAAATGATATTTACAATAAAGTATTAGATGAAATAGTTAGACCACTCTCGATTCATCTATGGAAACTTGAAGGTAAATCTTGGGACGCATTCTCAAATGAAAACTTCATGGCTATTTATACTACTGATAGACAATCACATTTATCATTACACCATGATCGAAGCCATTTAACATTAGTAATAAAATTAAACGATGAATTTAGCGGGGGTGGAACGTGGTTCCCTAAATACCAAAAGCTAATTAATCCAGAAGTTGTGGGTACTGCAGCACTTCATCCTGGAATGGTAACACACCAACATGGTGCTAGGCCAATAACTGCAGGTAAGAGATACATTATAGTATCATTTATTAGAACACACGATAATCCATAAACAAAATAAATGAAAAAAGAAATAACATTTAATAAAATAGTTGGAGATGATGGGCATTTAGTCTCTCCAGTATTAAAGAACGATTGCAAGAATTATTTAATTGATATTGACGGTACAATTACTGATGATGTACCAAACGAAGAACCAGAAAGAATGTCAGTAGTTATGCCATATCAAGGTGCTGTAGAAACGCTTAATAAATGGTTTGACGAAGGACATGTTGTAACATTCTTTACTTCAAGAACAGAAGAAGTTAGAGATATTACAGAAACATGGTTAAATAAACATGGATTCAAATACCATGGTCTGTTAATGGGAAAACCTAGAGGTGGTAATTATCACTGGGTTGATAACCATATTGTTAAAGGTACAAGGTACGAAGGCAAATGGGCAGACCTAGTTAGAGAAGAAAGAACGATAGAAGTATTTCCTTCATAGATATATACTCTATGATTAAAGATTTTCAAACATTCCTAAACGAACGTAATGGTGAATTGCACAAAGTTATTATGTGTGTCTCTACTGAGATTACAGATTTTAAGTATGTTGTAGACAAAACCTGTTTCGCTAATAAATATTTAGAATTATTTACTAAAGGTGATGAGCCTAAAGTAGCTGAGCTACCTGTAATTAATTTTTGTAATATTCATACCGATAAATTACTAGACGCAGGAACTCCAAAGGAACTTATCTATAATCCTAAAGAGAAGAAGATGGAAATCGCATCGAAAGTAAAATGGCATAAGACTCATAAAGATTCTGACCATGTGCCTAATACAGTTTCAGATGCAAAAAAATTAGATCAGCTAGAATTTCCAATCATTGCAAAACCTGATAATAGATTTTCAGGACAAGGTATAATTAAAATTGATACACTTGAGGATGCAATGGATATGGATCTTTCTGATTTTGAAGTTTTTAGCGAGAAGATAGACATCGCCGAAGAACATAGAATAATGATGTGGAGAGGTGAGCCTGTTATGTGGGTACAAAGAGTACACGGTAACGAGGAGACCAAAAAGATGACAAAGAAAAAAGAAGACAAACTATTGTTTTTATATGTCCTAAAGGATTTAACTACAATGCCGAAAGATTGGCAACCTGTATTTGATGAAATGGCAAAGGCCCATAAGGACCTAGACATATATTCAATAGATCTTATGGTTGACAGTGATGGAAAACCATGGGTAGTAGAGATGTCCTCTGAGTTCGCTCCTCTTTTTGGTGTAATGGCACAATTCTACAAAAAAGTCTATCACGATTATTATGGTAAAAAATTAAATCCGGACGACGAAGCTCAGGTAGATATGTACCAAAAGAAAGATGTTGATACTACAATCAACTTTGACAAAAAAAGATTTAGCGTAGAATAATGGGAAAACCAAACTACCAATGTATGCATATAAATGTATGGGTACATCACATGGACATAGATCCACTATTCGATTTTTTGAATGGTAGGATTAAAGAAATACCTAATTGGTATCTAAGCGAATCTAAATGTCCTCCTTCCATAACCGGCGGTTATGTTCAGGCGGCACTTTCTTTTGAAGCATATTCACTTTTGTCTTCCCATAAAGACTGGGAAGCTTCAGCAGGTTGGATGACTTAAAACAACAATTATGAAAAAAGATGAAAGAAAAGATTACTTATTAAACCACAAAGGCAGAAAGTACAAAGCCGATAGTTTTATAGGATTAATCTGGAAGTTTATTAGAAACAAATAAGACTTCGAACGTATAAGAACTGTCTAGTTAACGCTAGGCAGTTTTTTAGTATTAAAGGAAATTAAAGATATGTACACATTAGAAGAATTAAAGCAGATGATTTTCATCGACATTGAAACCGCAACTCAGAAAGAGACGTTTCAAGAAGTAATTGACGAGAACTCAGAATTAGAACAATACTGGGATTTAAAGACCATGCAACTGGTACAAAAGAATCCAGTTGAATTAGCAGACTTTTCAGATCCACATAAGATGTGGCCTCGAATGGCTGGATTAAATCCAGAATGGGGTAGAATTGTTTGTATTTCAGTTGGTCAGATTCAATTTGATGAAACAGGCTTTCCTAATGGTTTTAAGGCTGTCTCATTCAATGGCACCGATGAACATAAGATACTAAAGGATTTTCAGGATATGTCCTCTAAGGTCATGCAAAAGTACCCAGGGATGAAATGGGTAGGCCACTTTATCAAAGGGTTCGATATGCCGTATATTATTAAAAGATCGTTAATTAATGGAGTTGCTGTTCCTAGGCATTTTCATTTGCATAAACAAAAGCCATGGGAGAACTGCTTACTTGATACAAAAGAGACATGGCAATTCGGAGGTTGGGATTCCGCTAAACTAGGACTCATATCAGAAGTCCTAGGCATCCCATCTCCAAAAGATGCAATGTCAGGTTCAGAAGTATCTGAATATTATTGGAATGAGCGACATGAAGAGATTAAAACATACTGCGAAAAAGATATTAAGGCTACTGCAAATGTCATATTAAAAGTCGCAGGCCTTCCAATTTGTCACTAAGATTTCTACAAAAGGTGACGTATTGTCATAAAAACAACTTTGGTATAGTTCTTTCACTATAGTTACTGTGCATGTTGCACATAAAACTAAATAAACATTAAAATATGTACTTAACAAATTTATCAAAACTAAACAACGGATCATTTCATGATGCATTCGATTCATTCTTTAACTTCCCAACTGCTAGAAAAGACTGGGACACATTAGGAATTACTGGACCTGACTATAAAGTAGGTGATGATTCTGTAATGGTTAGCCTTCCAGGATTTAGCAAGAAGGATATTAACCTAGAAGTTGAAGGTTCAATCTTAACGATTAGTGCAGAAGAAAAAGAAGATGGCTTTACAAAGGCATTTACTAAGCAATTTAGATTTCCAAACACAACTGATATGGATTCGCTTTCAGCTGCAATGAAAGATGGCATCTTAACACTTAACTTTACTAGCTCGGATAACAAGAAGACGATCTCTATTAAATAAAATAGAGATTTCTTCAAAATAATTGCCATATAATTTTTTTATGTCAGTTATTTTTCGTATATTAGTACTATAATTAAAAACATTTACATGAGCGAAGAATTTAATATTGACGATTATCTAAACGATCCGGAATTCGAAAATAAAATGGAAGCATATAGAGATCGTATGATTTTTGAAGCTATTGATGCTAATTATGCAAATATTAAAAAGAATGGAATTTCTGACTGGCAGCTAAGGCACATGGAAAAACAAGAGATCGTAGAGCTAAAAGAGACTCTGTCTTTCATGATGAAACACTATATTGACCTAGAGCAATATGAGCGATGTGGCCTACTAAAATCTGAGCTTGATAAGCTAGAATCTCATTTAGAGCGAGTTTCTTAGATATATAACTTAACACACTTCCATAACGGCGGTGTGGGCCCCCGAAATGAACCCGTCGAAGACCTAGTGTTTTCGCGGGTTTTTTTATTGATATATAACCTATGAAACATATTCAAACATATAACTCATTTTTAAACGAGAAGATAGAAAGATCTTACTCTATTATTAATGGTAAGAAGATTGAATCTGATTGGGCTGGTTCTACAGATAGCCTAAAAGATTTTATTAAGCTAATAAAAGGAATACCTGAAACTTTAGAGTCTATTAAAGTTCAAACAGGTACTTCTTCTTTTAACCCAGAATCAGTAGGGATTGATGGACCGTTTAATTCTTCAAAAATTAATAAGGTAATTAAATTGGTTAAAGATGCAGATAAAGCATTTGATAAGAACGACGAAGTAATACACACTTATTTGTTATCATCATATTATGGAGCTGGCGGTAAAAACCACAACTCCGATCCTGCATATATTTCATACAGAACTAAAAGAAGCGATGATTTTGGAAAAGCAATGTCATCAGGTAAACACGGAAGCTTAGACTAATGAAACATATTAAACTATTTGAAAACTTCGCAGACGATAATCCGGATCTAGAAAGATCTAGACATTTTAAAGGTAGCATCTTAGATTTACATTCATGGATGAGTCGTAAAGCAAAAGAGACAGGGCATAGTGGTGAAACAAATCCATATAAAGACACTATAATGGTTAATGGACCGCATAAGGGATCAAAAGATGAGACATTACCTTATCAAGATTTTCAAAACGGTAAGTCAGACTTAATTAAGAACAGACATGGACGACAAAATAGCTAAAGACATAGCCAAACAACTTAAAAGAATTGCAGACGCACTAGAGGCTAAAGCAAAGAGAGATGCTGTAACTGAAAAGCGTCAAGCCAAACTTGAATCTTTACAAGTTATGGAAATTAGAAAGAACGCTGCTAATACTAGTAGCTAGTGAGTCATTATCAAACCCTTGGTGTAGATAAAACGGCTCCTCAAGCAGAAATCAAAAAAGCTTATAGGAAACTCAGTATGCAACACCATCCAGATAAAGGAGGTGATACTAAAAGATTTCAAGAAATTGCCGATGCTTATGCAATCTTAGGCAATGATGGAAAGAGAGCAGAATACGATGCTGTTAGTGAAAATCCATTCGGCAACATGTTTAATAACATGGGAGGCATGGATGGTAACTTCTCAGATTTATTTAATAATGTATTTGGACAACAACAGCAACGCCAACAAAAAGGTAATGATGTTAGAGTCGATATGCATATTACTTTTATGGAATCATTTACTGGTTGCAGTAAAAGATTTAACCTTAATGGTGAAGATCATACTATTAATTTAAAATCCGGTGTTAGAACTGGACAGAAGTTTAGATTAAAAGGTAAAGGACAAGCACATCCATTTAATACACAATTACCAGCCGGAGATCTTATTGTAATAATTCATGCACAATTGTCAGCTGAATATATTATTGACCAAAATAATGATGTATGGATAGATGTAACATTACCGTGGTATGACATAATGACAGGAACTAAAATAACCATCAATACTTTAGATGGTCCTATTTCTATTACAGTGGCAGAAGACACAACACCTGGAAAGGTATTAAGAATAAAAGAAAGAGGTTGGCCAAATTACAATACACAAATGCGTGGATGTTTAATGGTAAAATTAAATCCTAGCTATCCTGAACTAAACGAGACACAACTTGAATATATAAAGAAAGTAGGTACCAATACAAATGGATAGATATTTTAGAAAAAATAACAATAGGCGATCTAGAGATAGATGGGATATTATCATCGAAGGTTTGATGGTTAGTAATAAGGCACAGTTTTTTGCTTTATTATATCAAGCAATGATTGAACATCCAACCTATGTTATTTTATCTGACATGCCGTTAGAGCGTAAGCTAGAAATTTTAAATGGTATGATGATGCATTACGAAGAGAGAGAAGATTTTGAGAAATGCGGAGTATTGCTGGAAATGCAACAACAAGTAAACAAGAATTTATGTTAATAATAAAACTAGAAGGAAAGAAAACCAATATAGAAAAGGCTTTAAAACAATTAAAGTCAAAAGTTATCAGAACTAAGCAATCTAAAAAACTTAGAGATAACAAACATTTTTCTAAACCATCTGAGAAGAAAAGGCTAGCTAAAGGCAAGGCCATCTATTTACAAAAGAAGTGGGACTTCGAAAATCAAGACTAATTTAAGGATAGTATAATATACTAATAATTTTACCCTCGCATCATAGCGATATGAGAGGAGGTAGCTAAATATATAATCATGGTAGGTATTACCAAAAAAAGATTAAAAAATGTGATGAGTGGATTTATCTCAAATACAGATAAAGATAGCCTAATGAGGGCGAGTTATTATCAGATAACTAGAAACTTTACTAAGACTGTAAATCGCTTTGTTGCATTTAAGGATGAGGACAAGTTAATTGAAATACCACATGGTATTGGACAACGTTCTAAGTTTATAGATCTAATGGTAAAATACTTCGAATCATTAGAAGAGTATGAGAAGTGTAATAAATTAATGAAGTTAAGAGAGCTGGTTATGATGGCCGGCGACTAAATATATTAAAACTATGGCAAGAACCTCTAGAGCAGCATCGATCGCTGCAGGAATTAAAACAATTAGACTAAGACCAGGACAACGTGGTTACGTCGATACTATTTTAAAAAATGACATAACATTTTGTTATGGTCCTGCAGGAACTTCAAAAACATTTACGGCATGTTATACTGCTTTACAAATGTTGCAAAACAAAGAGATAAAAGAAATCATATTATGTAAGCCTATTCAAGAAGCTGGTGAAAAGCTAGGCCATTTACCAGGAGGTATTGAAGATAAGGTAGATCCATATATGAAATCATACAAATCTAATCTAGTTAAAATTATCGGTCATGAATTAACAGAGACTCTTTTTGAAAAAAAGATAATCAGATTTGAACCATTAGCATATATGAGAGGTGATACCTTTGATGATGCATTGATGGTTTTAGATGAAGCTCAAAATGCTAACTTTAAACAACTAATGTTATTCGTAACAAGAATGGGTAGCAAAAGTAAAGTTGTAGTTACTGGAGATGTTAGCCAAGCAGACATCCAAGCATCGCAAGTTAGCTTGCCTGACTTTATTAATCTAATACAAGATGTAAAAGGTGTAGGAACGCATATCTTTACTGAAAAAGATATTGTTAGGGCTAAAATATTACAAGAGGTTGTTGTACGTTACGACAAATGGAAAATTCAAAACAACATAAAGTAAAAATACGTAAGGCGACGACAGATGATCTGGAATCTATTTGCGAAATTTACACTTCAGTTTTTAAAGGTATTACTACTCCGTCAAGTAGACAATGGTGGAATATCTTAGAAGATAAGAATATACATTACTATATAGCAGAAGTAGGTGGCTTTGTAGTAGGAGTTGCTTCTTTAATTACAATTAATAAATTAATTAGAGGTGGTAATAGAGTTGGCCTAATTGAAGACGTGGCTATATCTAAAACTTCTGGTAGCAGAGGTATTGGTACAATGTTAATTGAAAAGCTAAAAGAATTAGCAATAGAGCGAGGTTGCTACAAGGTAATTCTTAATTGTTCAGAAGATAACATAGGTTTCTATAAGAAATGTGACTTTTACCAAAACGAAGTACAGATGCGATGGGACCGACCAATAGAATTAGGACCTAAAGCTAGAAACAAAGGGCTATTTTAGGGTATAACTGCTAAACAAGTTAACCTATGTCTAAAATCATATTATTAAAGCACAGTCATTCTAACGATCCTACGAAGATTGAGATTGGGCTAGACGAAGCAGGTAGGGGTGCACTCGCAGGGCCTGTAACAGTCGCGGCATGTATAATGCCATTCGGATTCCAACATGAACTTATTAAAGATTCCAAGTTATTAAATGAGGGTCAGCGTGCAGAGGCAAGGCAAATGGTCCTTGATAACTGCTTAGGCTTCTCCATACAACACGTAGATGTTGAGACAATAGAAAATACTAACATTTTAAAGGCTACCTTAGAAGGCATGAAAAGAGCTCTTGATGAGGTTAAACCAAATCAAGATTTTGATTTCATTCTAGTAGATGGAGACCAATTCCATGGGTACGATGGTAAGCCTTTTGAAACTGTAGTAGGAGGTGATAATATCTACACGAGTATTGCCGCAGCTTCTATCTTAGCTAAAACAGAAAGAGATCTTTATATGAAGTCTTTAGAAGGTGGTAATGTATATGGATGGGGTTCTAATAAAGGATACGGAACTAAACAACATATTACTGCAATTAAAGAATCAGGAGCAACAGAGCACCATAGAGATTCTTTCATCTCACACTTATTAACCACCACAAATGTATTGTTTTGAGAGGGCTGCTAATAGGAATATTATGCTTCCTAGTAGGTCAGACTCTAATTTGGTTTCAAACTAACGGACAATTTATTTCACCATGGGCTAAAAGAAATACTTTACTCTTAGCTCTTGTCGGTGGAACTACAATTAGCTATTTCTTTATTCATGGAACTAGATTAATTGCAGAGCATTATGATGGATTACTTTGGCCTGGAAGATTCTTAGGCTTTTCAATGGGTATTACATCATTTGCCTTTTTAACATACTATTTTATGGGCGAAGGCATTACTATGAAAACATGGGTTAGTTTAGGATTAGCAGCACTGTTAATTTGTGTACAACTTTTTTGGAAGACAACATGATAAAAGCCAGAAAATTCCCATGGGATGAAAAAGGAAAGATGACTAATGTAGTTGTCTATAAAAAACAAAAATCTAGTGATAAGCATTACATGATAGTTACTGACATTCACTTAGATATTATTAATAACAATAGAGCTACTAAACCAATCATAGACCATAAGTACGATATAGTATGTATGGGAGTAGGTAGAAACTACGTTGATAGTTGGTCAGCACTATATAAAATCAAAAACCCGCAAATAATAACAAAATAGTTGCCTCTATATTTTTTTATGTCAATTATTTTTCGTATATTTGCACTGTAATTAAAATTAAACATTATGAAAAACAACATTTTAAAAGCCGTTCTCTTATTAGTGATAGCAGTTCCTTTAGCAATTATTGGTGCTACATTTTTATGGAATGCTGTTTTAGTAGAAGCAGTCACATGGGCTAACCCAATTAATCCTTGGCAAATGTTAGGGATAATGGTATTGTATTACCTTATGTTCCCTGGACAAAAATCAACACTAAAAAGTAAAAAGGATGTCTAAGCAAATTGTATATTTTGATATGGATGGTGTGCTAGTAGATCTAGGAAAGAAGATAGGCACATTTCCAGCTGATATGATTGCTACTTTTGAGAAAGAAGATAAAATAGAACAGTTACCTTTTATATTTAAAAACCCAGATCCAATTGAAGGTGCAGTAGATGCCTTTAATAAATTATGTGAATCTGACAAATACGATTGTTATATTCTATCTACAGCTCCATGGGATGCTCCGTGGGTTTGGACAGAAAAAAGAGAATGGGTAGAAAAGTACTTAGGTAAGAATGCTTACAAAAGACTAATCCTATCTCACAACAAACATTTAATGATAGGTGATTACCTAATCGATGATAGAACTAAAAACGGTGCCGGAGAATTCAAAGGTGAATTAATTCAATTCGGAACTAAAGAATTTCCAGGATGGGATTCTGTACTTAACTACTTAAAACCTTAATATGGATCAAAGGATTACAGAAATACTTAACAAAGAAAAGAATAGACAATCAGATACTATTGAGTTAATTGCTAGTGAGAACTTTGCATCTGATGCTGTAATGGAATTAGCAGGTTCTATATTTACAAATAAATATGCAGAAGGTTATCCTGGTAAAAGGTATTACAATGGATGTGACCACATGGATGAAGTAGAGTTACTTGCAATAGAAGAACTTAAAAAGTTATACAATTGTAACTTTGCCAATGTACAACCACATTGTGGAGCAAATGCTAACACTGCTGTATTCCAAGCATTCTTAAAACCAGGTGATACAATACTTGGAATGGATTTAGCGAGTGGAGGACATTTATCTCATGGTAGTAAACCTAACATCTCAGGTAAAGTTTATGATGCACATTCGTATGGAGTAGATGAGAATGGTTATTTAAACTATGATGATATTAGAACTAAGGCCCTAGAAGTTAAACCTAAAATGCTGATAGCTGGAGCAAGCGCATACTCAAGAATAATAGATTGGAAAAAGTTTAGAGAAATAGCTGATGAAGTAGGAGCAGTTCTATTAGTAGATATGGCTCACTATTCAGGTCTTATTGCAGGAGGCGAATATCCTAATCCTGTTGAGTACGCAGATGTAGTAACCTCAACAACTCATAAAACCTTAAGAGGACCAAGAGGTGGAATCATTATCTGGAATAATGCAGATTATACTAAGAAGATAAATGGAGCAATATTTCCAGGTACACAAGGTGGTCCACTCATGCATGTAATTGCTGCTAAGGCACAATGTTTTATAGAGGCTAATACTCCAGAATTTAAAGAGTACTGTAAGCAGGTAAAAGAGAATGCTAATCGTATGTGTAGAGTATTTAAAGAAAATGATATATCTATATTGACAGGAGGAACTGACTCACATTTAATATTAATAGATCTATCTAATAAAAAACACAGTGGAAGAGTAGTAGCTGATCTATTAGAAGAAAAAGGTATTACTGTTAATAAGAATGGAATACCCAATGATCCTAGAAGTTTTATAGAAACCAGTGGTATTAGAATAGGAACTGCTGCAGAAACAACAAGAGGCCATGGTAAGAATTGGTTTGGAGCATTAGCAACAAAAATAAGTGAACTAATAAACAACTAATATGAAATTCGATACTAACGTAGACTTAATCCTAGGCATTAATAAAAAGACTCATGATGTTATCATGAGTTGTACTAATATGACTCAATTATCAGGTGCTAAACAATTTGTAAAACTAGCTAAAAGGTTTTATGATAATGTTATATGTGTAGACGATATGCAAAAATCATATATTGCTAAAGCTGTTGGTAATATAGATAAAGTACTTAAAATTCAATCTAGAAAATTAAAGTCTTTATGATGGATATGCATGATAGAATCATGAGAGTTCTAGATACAACGCATGTTGTTAGAATAGAAGATTCTACTGTATATAAAGTTTTAGATATTGTACCTTTAGGAGATGATGTTCTTTTTGTAGAAACTGTATCAGGTCTTTTATTTCAAGACTTAGATGTATTTACATTAGAAGAAGCTGCTAATATGGAACGTCGATTTAGTGAAGTCCGCAAAATAATTGCAAAATAAGTGCCTCTAGATTTTTTTATGTCAATTATTTTTCGTATATTAGTACTGTAATTAAAACGATAAAGAAATGAAAAAAGTAATATTTGATTTAGACGGAACTTTAGCCCTCATCGATAAGAGGAGAGCTATCTCTACTAAAGACAACGGTAAAATGAATTGGGACACTTTCTTTGATCCTAAGAACATCGATCTTGACTTACCACATCAAGCTGTAATTGATATGGCTAAAGTACTTAAAGACTCTGGTCACATGATTGTTATTTTTAGTGGAAGATCTAAAGCTACTAAAGATGCAACAAATGCTTGGTTAAAGAAATTCGACGTACCATGTGATGTATTAAAGATGAGACCAACTAGCAAAGACTTTCAGTTTATGCCAGATGACGATCTTAAGAAGAAATGGTTTAATGACTTATTTCCAACACAAAAGCACGTTGACGATGTAGTTTGTGTATTTGATGACAGACAAAAAGTAGTTAATATGTGGAGAGATATGGGATTAACTTGTATGCAAGTTGCACCTGGTAATTTTTAAAATAAAAGATATGGAATTTAGAGACTTAAAATTTAAGAAACAAACACACGGTGGAGTAGGAGCTACTGTTGACTTTAACGATATTATAGTAAGTATTCAAGCTGGTAAATTTGTTTACAGTACACCTCGAGAAGATCTATTAGACTCTAGTATGTACTCAGCTTTTGAAGTTGCGATATTTGACAAAGAAGGTAGATACATTACTGAAAAATACATTAAAGATTGTAGTGATGGTGAAGTTTCAGGATGGACATCTAAAGAAACTATAGAAGAGCTGCTTTCAAACTTAACTTAATTGTTAATAACTTTGCAAAAAAACTGCCATAGAATTTTTTTATGTCAGTTTTTTTTCGTATATTAGTACTGTAATTAAAAACAAACAAAAACTATGTCAAACATTTTAACATTCGTACTTAGAAACTCTTTAGGAGATTCAACAAACAATGGTCTTACTTCAAGAGAAGACTCAATCGTTCTGCATCACGGTCCTGATACTGATTTAGCAGATCTTACTTTAATTCCAGATGATGAATTGGTTTTAGTAGAAAGACAATTATTCGGAGAAGAAGCCTGGTATGCAGTTCCTGCTGGAATTTACAAGAGTAATAAACATTCAATGTTCGGTGGTAATTTTATCCACACTTCAGATTCAAGGTTTCCTGGCAGAGCGCCGATTCCTGTTCACGATAGAGTAGAATCATAATGGGTATCTACTCACTACCAAAAGGCACTTCGTGGTATTACCGCGAGATGGGTTCCAGAAGCAAAAAGACTGGTAAGTTATCCTACTATAATGTAAAGGTAACAGATCATAAAATTGTAGACTGTGAATGTAAAGCCAGAGAGTTTAGCCGATACACTCCATGTAAGCACATGAAAAGATTACATGAAAAAATTGGCCATAGTTTGTAAATTTTAAAATAAACATGTAATTATACTAATATGGAAGCAATAAAACAAATACAATCACTTCTGCAAGAGGCAGAACAAATCGCCAAAGATCAACTAGGACTTGACAATATATTCTATAATGAGAGGTTCATAGAGATGTTCATGGCAAATCATTTAGGCCATGAGTATGGTAACAATACTCAGGGTGGCGACGCCTTAGATGCCACTGAAACGCCTACAGAATATAAGGCAATCAACATGAGAAACAAGGGTAAATCTGGTACTTTCCAGTTCCATTGGTTATCTGAAAACAAAATTGAAAAATACGCGCAAACGAATAATATGTACTTTGCCGTCAGAGATGGAGTTACTATCAAGAAAATCTACGAGGTACCGACTGATGTTATCATGCCAGTCTTAGAAGCGAAAGCAACTGGAGGTAAATCAATCCATGGTCATGCAGGATTTAATGAAAAGAAATTAATCGAAACGTTTAACGCAACACTAGTTTATGACAGCGAGAAAGAATACTGTGCATATTCTGGTCTAACATCACCCGCAGCTTATGAGTAAAAGACAAACACCAGTCGCATTGTTAATAGAGGCAATGCAAGAAGAATTAGAAAGTAGTCCAAAAGAAGTATGGCAAGGTATGGAATATGCAATCGCGATTGCTAAAACATTCTTACCTGAAGAAAAGAAAATCATGTGTGATTTTGCAAATGATTGGGCAGATGCAAGAGAAGAATCAGACAGAATACGTAAAGTAGAAGAAGATGAATTCAATAGCCATTTAGGCAGGTTCAGACCATAAACAATTAATAACTTTAAACTATAATAATTAAACTAATATGATGACATTAACAGATCTTAAAAAGTACGCAGAAGGAATTTCAAAACAATACCCACAACTTGACGACGAAGTTAGAGACTTATACTTTCTAGCAGAAATGGAAGTAGAAGATGGAGAATCAGAAAATAATGAATGCGAATTAGCAATCGGTTCTATTAAAGAATTAATTTCAGAACTAGATCGAATATAATGAGTAGACAATTTACTTGGTGGCGTAGATTCTGGGGAGTACGTAAAATCCCTAAGCAATATCTTTACAAAGGAGCAAGCGAACTCTTACAACGAATTGAGTTCGGCGAATTTGAAGTTAACAACTTAGGAAGAGAAATCTACCTAGAAGATTCAATCTACGACGCTGAAGTAAAGAGAATACAAAAAGAGTCTCCATGGCTTAAAGACGATACGTTAGAAGAGGCAATTGCTGACGCTAGGAAACAACGTAATAAACGTAAGACTAAAATGATGGAGGCTCACTTAAAGGCAGAACATTTATTACTAAGAGATATTATGACTAAACTTGCAGAAGAGTTTAAGATAGATCCAGAGATAGTAAAGAATGAAATGGAAGAGTTCGATGGAACTACTAGAGAACTTTATTTCCATATTAAGTCAATTGCCTTAAATAGATTATACGATCCAAATAAACAACCAAGATTAATACTTGAACAACCAAGACATATACTCAAACCTAAAGAGAGGAAGTATATTATTCTTTGGACAAAGTTAATTAAACAACATGATTGGCGAGAGTTCTTAAACTGGAACAATTACCAATAAACCACTATAACTAATAAATCTAGCCTTATGACAAATTACGGATATTGTTGTATCAACATGGCTCTTCGAGAGCAAAAGCCTTCAATCACTACAAATCGTTCTATGATTAAAAGAACATTCGTAGCTAAAGGTATGGACTACGCATCAGAACTTATTGTAGAGAATGTAAAAGATCTACGTAAGATTATTAAATGGAATGAGGCTAATGGTCTTAAACTATATCGTATGTCTTCTGATATTATGCCTTGGATGTCTGAGTATAATATCTCTGATCTTAAAGACTTTAAAACTATTAAAACAATCCTAGAAGATTGTGGCGATCTAGCTAGAGAATACGGCCAAAGAATTACTTTTCACCCAGGTCCATTTGATGTTCTTGCATCTAAGAATCCAAATGTAGTTACTAAGTCTATTAAGGATCTTAACAAGCATGGTGAAATATTTGACCTTATGGGTTTACCACGTACTCCGTATGCTGCTATTAATATTCATGTCAATACTACACAAGGTGGTAAAGAAGAATGTATGCAGAGGTTCGTAGATGCTTTTCATGAATTAGATGCTTCAGTTCGTAAACGTCTAGTTGTTGAAAATGACGACAAGCTAAAACAATATGCAACAGAAGATCTATATGTAGGTATTCACAACAAGATTGGTATTCCTATTACATTTGACTATCATCACCACTGGTGCCATCCAGGAGAATTAACTCAAGAAGAAGCTCTTAAGTTAGCTTCTACTACTTGGCCAAAAGATATTAAACAACTATGCCACTACTCTTCATGTAAACGAATTCATGAAGATGCGACAGTAATGGCAAGGGCTCACGCCGATTACATATATGAACCTATCAATGACTATGGCCTTAATCTCGATATAGAACTAGAGGCTAAAGCTAAAGAGCGAGCAGTTCAAAAATATGTGAAACAATTCGCAACACAACTAGTATAAACATTAAATAATTATTACATGAAAAAGTTTTTAAACACAGCAAAGTCAATTCTTAACACAATCTCAGACCAGTGGTTTTATCTAATCGGGCTATTATGGATGTTCGCGTCGTTCATCTATATCGGGAAGCCTCAATTTTGGGTAGTTCTAGGATTTGGAATTATATTTACTGGAGTCCAAAACATTATCAATGAAATTAAATTAAAAAGAAATTAAATATGGATTTAAAAGTAGATGCTCTTAGAGCAAAGTACCAGGCTGAAAAGCTTGAGGCAATTGCAACCCTTGAAGTATACGTTAAAAATGCAGTCGGAATCGGTGAACACCCGCAAATCATCGAGGAGATGGCTAAACTTGTTGAACAAGTTGCAAATGCAAATGATTGCATGGAAGCATTAGATGAAATCTTTGTCCGAACAGGAGATGGTGAATCTAACGTTGCACAAGAGGGCTCCGTAAATAGTTGATTTATTTAGGCTAGACTAGAAAGACTAAGGAGCAAAGGGATCTATTAATTTAGGTCCCTTTTTTTGTTTGATATATAATAAATGAATACATTTACTGGACAAGAGGTAGCAGATCATATTGAGTATATTACTCCGGAAGAATCTGACGTGCCTGATTATTTTATTAGCAAGTATATTCTACCTAATGATGGCTGGAAGAATAAACCTATTAAGTTAAAAGATCTACTAAAAGATAGAGACTTTAAAGACTACTATAAATCTGGCGAAGAGCGTTATGAAGATTGGGAAGTTAGTGGTGATGACCTATACCAAGAATTAGTTGTATATAAAGGTAAATTACTAGATGGTTATTCTAGAGCAACGAGAATGTTAAGAGCGGGCGAGAAGACCGCAGGCGCATTTGTATTAGAACATAATAAATTTGTAATGGAGTCTGAGGTATTTGAAAGATATACAAAACTAGATTCTATCTCTAATAAATTATTAGGTGATTGTTTTAAGAAGTGGGTATTAGATTTTAAGAACGGTAAGAAGTCTTCTAGCTACTCATTTGAAGTACAGAATCCAGGGCTAACATTTGACTTAAATTGCTCAATCTATTTTAAAGGTAAAGGATTTGAAGTCTTAAATTCAACTGGAGCTGATGGTAGAGATGAAGATGATGAAGGTGATTGGCAAGATCCATTTATTAATGTAGACTTTGCTTGTAACCCAGATTGGTTACCTACTTATTGGGAAGAGATTTACTTTGTATTAGCAGATGTCTTAAGACATGAGATCGAACACATTACTCAAGATGGTATTGATATAGGTAACTATAGAAAGGGGAAACCTAATGAACCAGACGAAATGATGAGGTCTATGATTAACATGGGCATGTTACCTAAGGTGACTTATTTACTACTTCCTAAAGAAGTTGATGCCAACATACAAGGCTTAAGATTTGAGGCTAAGAAGAGAGGTGAGAAGACTATTGTAGCTGTAAATAGATATTTAGACTCAAAAGAAGAGATGGGAGAGATAAATAGTAAAGAAAGAGCAGAAGTCCTAGTTAAATGGGAAGCTCGTGCAAAACATTTAGGATTTAAATTATGAAGCATATAAAACTATTTGAAGATTTTATTATTGAGAAAAAACCTAACGTTAAAAAGAACGTTAAAAAGATTAATAAGAAAATCGGTAAGCAGGTTCAAAAGGCTGAGAAGGAAATGGCAAAAGTAAAAGATTTGTCTAAATCCTCAGAGGTGAAAGACAAGATGTCAGCTACTCTTGCTAAAATGAAAGTACAACTAGCTCAGATTGAAACGCAAAAACAATCAGTGAAGAAAAACATTGAAGTTAAGAAGGGCCAGATTAGAACTGCTAAAGATAAAGCTAGGGCTAATAAAGATTTAGAATCTAAAGCTAAAGAAACTAAAAAAGAAGAGGGCGATAAATAACCTATGAAGTACATTCAAACTCTTACTGAAAAGGGAAAGCTTAAATGGCAAGACTCTGATGCACCGGATGCTAATGGTAGATTTAGAGACCTAAGTCCTAAAGATCTAGCAGCATGGTTAATTAAAACCAGAAAGGGTGATATGAAAAAGATCAGTGGTTCATTAAGTCAACAAGTTGCATTTAATAAAAACGACGATCCTGAATACGCAAAGAAAATGGATAAGACTAGAAAAGAAGTCTATAAACAATTAGACAGAGAAGACCTACTTGATAAAATAGATGAAAGTTTACAAGAGCCTCTTTACAATTCTTTTTTCCTTTTAGAATTTCAAAAATGGGTTTACAAGAATAGAGCCAAGATTAATAGAATGTCTAAAGATGAAAAGATTAAATATCTAGAAGATAATTATATTAAGAAGTATGGTAAGACTCATTTAGGTAGTGAAGATTTAAAAGGCGTTGGTTCTGATATTTACCACTCAATGGTCTTAGATAATATTATTAAAGAATCTGTCTTAAACGAAGAAGATACTTGGAATGACTATCCTGCTGCTGCAAAGAAGAATGCTCAAAAGGCAATTGACTGGAAAGAGGAACATGGTAGAGACGAAGTCGATGCTGGAACTCCAGTAGGTTGGGCAAGAGCTCATCAACTGGCTAAAGGTGAAAACCTTAGTACAGATACAGTTAAAAGAATGTCCGCATTCAATAGACACAGAAAAAACTCATCAATCAAACCTGAATTAAAAGAAACTCCATGGAAAGACAGAGGCTACGTAGCCTGGTTAATCTGGGGTGGAGACGAAGGTGTTGATTGGGCAATTGAAAAATCAAAAGAAATAGACGCTATGAAAGAGTCAAACCAACTAAAGTACATTAAACCACTTAATGAAGCTGAGAAGTATATTACCGATGAATTTAAAGTAGGTGATAAAATCAAAACTAATTTTGGTGAATGGGAAGTAATTGAAACTGACTATGCACCTAATAAAAGTTTTATAGCACCTTTTATATTTAAAGGAAAAGATATGGAAAGAGTAAACATACCTAATCCTCCTAAAACTAATAAGAAAGCTGTAGGCTATAAAGTTACTGATGGTGACAAATACCCTATTATTGGTTTCTTGTATCAATATAAAGATATTACTAAACTTGCAACAGTTGGCGTTGATGAATCAGTGGTTAACGAATACAGTGGAGATGGAACTAATAAAATATCTGATGATAAGTTAATGAATTTAATTCCAAAGATGCCTAAAGGCTATGTTGGTAAAAATACAAGAACTGGAGAATATACAATTTCAACACCAGATGGTGAAGATATAGTTTTAACACAGAGTAAAGATAAGAAAAATTGGTCTTATGAGCCTTCTAATATTGCATTAAAAATATTAGATGAATCAGTTACTGAAGCTGAATCTAATTTCGAAACATTATTAGCAACTTCAGAAGATGAATCTATTGGTAGAAAAATAAGACTTGGTGGTAAAAGAGACCCTGGTCAAGAAGTATGGCAAAAGGTTGATAAAAAGAATTGGATGAATCTTAAAACCAAAAAGAAACTAGACCTTAATAAATGGGCTAAACATGCAGATGAATTCCACATGGCAGATAAAGATTTACAGTTTGAAAGTAAAGTAGATGAGGCTTCTAGACGTAAAGTACATAAGGCTGCAAAGCAGGGAAGTTATCCTGCAGTAATTGTAGTTGTACAAGATGGTGAGGTAATTCACCAAGAACCAGTATCTACTCCAGATGTTGCTCCTGCTACATTTAATGTAATGCAAGAGAAATACCCTAAAGCTGTATTACATTTAGAAGATAATACTGGTAAGAGGTTATTTACTGAATCAGTTAACGAAGCCAAGGCGTATAAGTTAAAGGCTTCTGAATTCGGTGCAGATACACACTCAGCAGCGTACAATGTAAAAGGCGAACCTACTTGGAGAGTTCATAGCACTTATGCTATCGATCAAGTATCTGGTGAAAACAACCCAGAAGAAAGAGATGTAGTTTTCTTTGAAGCAATGCCTATTAATAATGACATATACATTAAGATTGGTGGAATCAATAACCTTAAAAGAACTAATGGTGCTACAGTAGGTAATAACTTTGGTACTACGATTGAAGAATGGAAAAAGGATCCAAAAGGAATTGCAAAAGAAGCTTCTGAGTTTCTTACTGATGCAACGCACCTTAAATGGATTAACAAAAAAGCAAGGAGTGAAGGCCAAGTAATTAAATGGGCTTTAAAAGATGATTATTCTAGTGTGATTGAAGATCTAGTTAATAAATCATTAGGTCTTAAAGAATCAGTTAATGAAGCTAAAATCAAATACGCTAAAGGAAAAACATATCAATCTTCTGGTCATTGGACTGTTTATGTTGATAGTAACTCAAGCGGTTTTGATATTAGAGTAAATCATTCAGCTGGTTGGAGATTAGATCCACATGATGAAAAAGAAGAGACGCTTGAATTATTAGATAATGGTAGACAAAGAGCTACAATATACTTTAAATCAGGTAACATTGATAAATTCGCTCAAAAAATGTTTGATCTTAATGATAGAACAACTAGTGGAAATCAAACTAAATTAACTGCTAAAGATTATGCAGATATTATTAGAGTTTGGATCGATATGAAAATGGCTAATGAATCAATAGTTAATGAATGGGGTTCTTCAGATCAAAATATCTTTAATAAATCAATGCATAAAGAAATGGGTTCTCCTAGAAAGATGCCGTCTCCGTTTGATGATAAATTAAGAGATGTTGCAGCAGATAATGTCGATCACTATTGGGATGATTGGGAAGAATATGACACAGACAGAGATGGTTTAATTGACAATGCGGTAAGAGGTTACCTAAGATCATTTTTTAAGAAAGATTTCGAAATGATGCAAAAAATGTTTGCGTCTAATAATATTACTGAAGGCATGTCTAAATCCGCTATCAAAAAGGCTATTAAAGTTATCGATAAGCAGATTGATACTGAAACTGGTGGAGATGGTGAACCATTAGATAATGAAACTCTTCAAGCCCTAGAGCAAGAAAGAGAAAGATTACAAGCAATGAATGAAAGTAAATTCTCACCTATAGGATATGCTAAGAGAGTTATCTCCGGTGAAATTACTTTAAAGGACGCAATGAAAGAGGCTGGTGTTTCTTTTAATAATCTAAGTAAATTAATTTTAAAACTAGATAAAGGTTTTGATATTGATGCTGCAGTTGCAGAAAATACTAGATTTAAACATCTTAAATCTCTTAATGAGTATTATGGTAAAAGAGAACATGATGATTTTGAGAAAGAGTTTGGTAAGATTAAATATCCTAAATGGATTAAAGTTAAAATGAAAGAACTAGTTGATGGTATGTTTATTAATAAAGTATATGCAAAGCCACATAACTATATGTCTCTTTGGTTGAATCAAATGGGAAAGCGTAAATTCAATACTGATGATAGAAAAAAGGAATTAGGAGAAGTAGGATATAAATTAACTGATAGATACTGGAACGATTTAACAGGACATAATGCATTTAAATTAGAAGCTGCAGAAGCTGCAATGGAAGTTAGTAAACATATTGAAGATATGGTTGCTAATAAAGAATCTGTAGAACCGGCATATTATTTAATGAAAAACTATTTCAACACATTTGGAATGCAAACAGATAGAAGTAGGATATTTAATATGGCAGTAGAGATATTAGAAGAGTGGATGACCGCTAACGCAATTGAAACCCTATAATACAATATTAGTAAGATATATAATAAAAACAGTAAAATAGAACATGCCACAAAATTATACAAGAACAGTTAATTGGACCGGAGCTAATTCAGGCGCTGGACCAAATTATACATGGGAAGAGGTAACTAACTCATCATCAGGATGGGTCTCTTATGCAGAATCCTCCACTACTGACGCATGGACATTTCAGATAGCCGATAATACAGCTAGCAATGCGGTAACACGTGCAGCTACATTTAGAGTAAAGCACCATACCTATACAGATGGTAGTGATGCAAATACATTTGATGAATTTACAATAACACAATATGCTAGTGGAACTGTTGAAGTAACTTCAGCGACTGCAGCGACTACTACACCAACTAATGCTACGAATGCTACGGATGCACCAACTAACGCAACTAATGCTACGGATGCACCAACTAATGCTACGAATGCAACTGATGCTCCAACGAATGCAACTAACGCAACGGATGCTCCAACAAATGCAACTAACGCAACGGATGCTCCAACTAATGCAACTGCAGCAACTACTAATGCAACTGCAGCAACAACTATATTTTCAGATATTAATTGGGATAACGCAACATTAACCGACTCTGGACTTGGATTCTCTTCTATTCAAACAGTAACTAAAGAGGCTGGTTCAGGTAACGGTGTAGGTACTATGCCAAACTATGATGCCAGTGGAGGTAGTGGTAACTTGGGACAAGCTGGTGCAATCTACTGGGCTAACGCAGTCGGTAGTGTTGTTGAGGTAGAACCTTCGTGGATCTTAGGCGTAGATGCTAACGACCCATGGGGAACAGGATCAGGAATTACTCAAGATAATCAATTAAGAGTTGTTATTACTTTAGACAGCTGGCCAGACGGTTCAGGTGGTGGATCTAGTTCAGGTTCAGGTTCAGGAGGCGATTCAGGTTCAGGTAGTGGAGAAGAATTTATAGAATCTCCTGAAGGAAACGTCGGATAATATTAAAGTAAACATTAAAATAAAAAAATAAAAATGGCAACTGATAACCCAAATACAAGAACAGCATACTTATGGATTAATCATCCGGTAGATGCTACTAAAAGGTCGATGCTGACTATTACACAAACACAGCAGCAGGCTTCACCAACGAATGCAACTAATGCTCCGACAAATGCAACTCTTGCGACTCTTCCGGGAACTTTTGCAACTTTTGCAACTAATGCTACTACTAGTGGTGGTAGTGGTGGTTGTATAATGCAAGATGAATTAGTATTAATGGATAACGGTACTTCTAAGAAAATACAAGATATTGTGGTAGGTGATGTAGTTAAATCCCTTAGTATTACAGGATTAAGTAATGAAGAAGATGCATGGAAAACATGGTCTACTGTAGAAGGAGACTTTGCATCATCTAACATTAATACAACAATTACTGAAATCGCAACAGAAATATTCCCTGAATATTATACATTAACATTTAATGTAAATGAAGAAGCTAAAAACTTAAAAGTGACAGGTGAACACCCTGTGTTAGTTAAGAGAGAAGATTTAAGTGTGGCATTTATTCAAGTCGCTGATATTGCAGCAGGTGATAGTATTAGATACTTTCCAAACAACAGTTGGTCTGTTTTAACTACTGTGGCTAAAACTACTGGTAATACAATACCAACATATAACTTAGGTGCTGAAAATTCAGATAACTATTTTGCAAATGGAGTTGTAGTACATAATGCTGCTAATGTCGATAAGCGTTAAAAACAATAAATTAATAAAAACAATATAAAATGGCTAAAAAAATATTATCATTCGAAGAGTATTCTGCTAATCAAGGATTAGGAGATAAGTCTGAAGTTTCTGAAGAAGAAGCAGAAGAATGTCCTTGTGGAACAGACGAGGAAGGTAACTGCATAGAATGCGAAGAAACTACTGAACTTCCTGCTGAAGAAGAGGAAGAAGAAAAAGAAGACGATGATTCTGAAGAAGATGATTCTGATGACGATGATTCTGAAGAAGATGACGACGATGACGACGATGACGACGATGATGACGATGACGAAGAGTCTGAAGAGTCTGAAGAAGTTGATGGCGAAGAGGGAGAAGCAGAAGCTGCTCCAGCTGAAGCACCTGCTACAGTAGAAGAAATGTTATCTGAAGGTTATGGTAAAGTTAAAGAAGCTGCATGTGCTTATGAGAATGATGAATATCAAGATCATACTTTAGAAATGTATATGAAAGAGAATGCTGCATTAGTCGCTACTCTTGCTGCAACTGCAATGGAAGAAGGTTATGGTGAAGTTAAAGAAACTGAATTAACTCAAGAAATGTATGAAGCTGCATGTAATGAACTTAAAGAATCTTATTGCAAAAAAATCGATGAGTTAAAAGAAACTTACGGTGCTGGAAAAGAATAATACAACTATGAAATTCATAAAATCAATAAACGAATTAAAAGAAGCAAGACAGGCTCCTGCTAAAACACTATTTAAAATGGTAGTTAAAGGTAGTACTTCTGAAATAGAAGGTGTTAAAATTTCTAAGGAAATGGCACAGGCTGCATTAGATTGGTTTGACGGATCAGTTTACGCTAGAAAATATGCTAAACAGGTTAAGACTGCAGGAATGGGAGCTGTTGCTCCATTAATCTTTGGTGATAACTGGGGTATTAAGAAAAGAATTCCTTCTAAACTTAAAGCTGAGTTTAAAGAACTAGAAGCACAGTATAAAAGAGTAAGACCTGAAAATGAATCATTTTTAACTGAAGCAGATGCTACTCCTACTATGCTATTAGCTGATGAGATCGAAGGTGCTGAATTTCACCATGGATTTGGTGATGGTACTGAAGTTGAAGCTAGAGCTACTAAGAAAACTTGGGAAGATGGTGTACCTGTACTTAAGTATATCGCCAGAGCTCCTAAGAAGAGCGTGAAGATGCCTAAAGGAAAGTTTGAAGTAGTTATTGACGATAAGTATGGATGGATCTACTGGCAAGATAAAGGTGTCTGGTACGGTATGGATAAAGAAGACGATTATATCCCATTTGAGTTTTAATATTTGAGTATCATCGAATTAAACTTTTTAAAGAGTCTATGTATAACAATAGTAACATAGACTCTTTTTTATATGCCTAGAATACCAGTAGACTTAATTTATATGCAGATGGCTTATCAAATAGCCAAACTATCCTATGCCAAGAGACGGCGCGTTGGCTGCATCATTGTAAAAGATACACAAATCATATCAACAGGTTACAATGGTACACCACACCAATTCGAAAACGAGTGTGAAGAGGTACAAACTAGACTAATTGAGAATGAAGGTCATCAAGCAATATTAGAGGAAAAGGGCTATGATTGTGAAAGTGGTTGTTGTTCTAAAGAGGTAACCAAAAGAGAAGTCTTACACGCAGAATCAAATGCCTTGGCAAAAATCAGTAAATCCACACTATCTTCTGGTGGTGCGGATCTTTACACTACAACTTGCCCATGTTTTGACTGTGCAAAATTAATTATCCAATCAGGCATTAAAAGAGTATTCTATTCAGAGGACTATAGAGATATGTCAGGGGTAGCACTACTAGAAAAGGCTGGTATTGAAACTAAAGAAGTAATATGTTGGAACGCGGAACAGTAAAAGAACTTATAGATCAATCATTAAGTAAAGGTATATTTGGTGAAGGCTTTGAATTCAGAGCAGGACAGAGAGAAGTTATTGAAGCTATCTGCAATCATTACATTGAAGATCCACAAGGGACTATTATTTTAGATGCCCCAACTGGAAGCGGTAAATCACTAATTGCTATGTGGTCCGCGCACATTCTCAAAGAATTAGGTAAAAGAGGTTATTTAGTAACCTCTGATCTAATGCTACAAGATCAATATGAAGAAGACTTTAAAAGGCTAAAACTTAATTGGCCCAGTATAAGAGGAGTAGACAATTACACATGTAGCGTAAATGATCTTCCATTCTCACTTGCTGATTGTAAGATGAAAGGGATTGGGTATGAAGCTGCCGAGAAATTAAAATGCTGGGGAACTTGTGGGTATCTACAAGGCCGCCGGCGCGCAAAGGAGCTACCTGTAGCTCTCTTTAACTATTCATACTATCTAATACAAAGGAATTATGTAGAGGATAAGATGCAAGAACAAGACAGAGAGATACCATTTCCTATAAGAGACTTTGTATTCTTTGATGAGGCACATAAGGTAGACAGTATAGTGCAATCACACTTTAGTCCTAGAATAGACATGGGTACACCAAAGTTATTTAAAGAGGTAAACAAGTTTATACAGAAGCATGGTCTGCAAACTGCCTGGGTATCTGATAACAGAATAGAAGACATTGTTGACCGCTTAATGCGGGAAGACGATCACCAGGAGCTCATGAGGCACATCAGCGAATTCAGAGGTATAGCCAAGGTTTACCGCAAGGCCAGAACTGCAGCCCTTAAGGTCAGCAAACTACAGTATCGGATGGGAGACATCCCTAAAGAATGGCAGAGCTTTTTTGGGCGCATGGATAGACTTAAAGATATATGGTGCAAATTTGATGACTATCATGACATTATTAAAGAACTCGGAAATGACGCTATCGTTATTGATCGTAAAGAAACTGAAGTAAAGTTCTTATGTTTAGAGGAAGCAATGATGATTGATAAATTCTTACAAAAGAAAAGTGGCTTTAAAGTATTTATGTCAGCGACTCTAGGGGATATTAGATCATTTGCAAAACACACTAGTATGGGAGCTGCAAAGGTTATTAGGATGAACAATAATTTCGATTACAAAAAATCCCCCATCGTTTTCATTAACAGGCATAAATTATCTTTTAGAGAACGCGAAATAAATCTCCCCCATGTAGTTAAGACTTTAGATAAGATCTTAGACAAACACAAAGGACAAAGTGGAATTATTCACGCCGGCTCCTATCAGTTCATGAATGAAATTAATGCCAGATCAAAACATAGCTTTAACCTAATAACCTATGACATGGCTAAAGAAAGGGGACCTGCGATAGATGTATTTAAACAATCTGAAGGTAAGGTCTTAGTTGGGCCGTCTCTTTTAGAAGGCCTAGATCTTAAAGATGACAAGTCTAGATTTCAGATCTTCTTTAAAGTACCCTATCCATCTCTTGGCGATCCATTAGTGAAAGCTAAGATGAATACATTCCCAGGATGGTATGATTGGAAAACCGGAATAGCAATACAACAAGGAGCTGGGAGATCAATAAGATCTAAAGATGATTGGGCAGTAACTTATATCCTGGATGCTTGCTTTAGAAGCTTGATAAATAAAACAGGATTCTTCCCTCCTTCTTTTGAGGAGAGACTTAAAACAATAAACTAATGGCATATAGCGTAATAATAATCGACGATTTTTACAATAACCCACTTGAAGTTAGAGAGTTTGCATTAAATGCAGATTTTGATGTTGATGGTAATTATCCGGGTATTAGAACAAAATCATTTTTAACACAAAGTATTAAAGATCATATAAACGGTCACATGGAAACTTTGCACGGAAAGATAAAATGGCCAGAACCAGGTCAAGAACAATATACAGGTGCTTTCCAATATACAACTGCTAGAGATAGAACTTGGATCCATGCTGATAGCTGGAACAAATGGGCAGGTGTTTGTTATTTAACTCCTGATGCTCCCCTATCTGGAGGAACTGGTTTATTTAAACATAAAGAAACGGGATTAATAGCAGCTCCTAAATTGGCTAACGGTGAAACAGATCGCGATGCTTTAGATATAATAAATAACGACGGACAAGATTATACTAAGTGGGAAAGAACTGATACGATCGCGAACGTCTTTAACAGATTAGTAATTTATAGAGGAGATCACTTTCACGCATCTTTAGATTACTTTGGAAAAGATATTAATGATGGAAGATTGTTTCAAACATTCTTCTTTGACACAGAAAAATAAACAACATGGGATTTAATAAAATGTTTCTACCAGAAGAACAAGAATTAAAAGATTTTTTAACAGAGCATGGTAAACAAGGCTTCCACGATCGATGGGTTTTACCATTTAAAAAGAGAGATGCAATCATAGGTCCCAGTGAAAGTATTGAATTTATTAAACAATTTATAGAAAGTGAGTATAATAATAGACCAGGCGATACATTACACACTGGCATTGGTCAAGAGACTAACAAATAAAAATAAGATGAGTACAACTGATACTAAAGAAAGGATTTTAGTTTGGACTAAAACCGAAAGAGCAGGTGACATTGTAACTGTTGATAAAACAGAAGGTGATTTCACCCTGTTTACTGATGGTACACAATGTTACACTAATATCATTGGTGAAGAATTCTTCATGGATGCTAAATCATTAGAACAAGCAGAATCAATGGCAATACCTTTTAAAGGGCCTAGTAATACGCCTGTTGCTCCTAAAGGACCAGATGGTCCACAACCGACTGCTAAAGTAGACGGAGAACTTAATGTAATGTTAGAGATGCTAAAAAAGATTAGCGCTAAGAATACTATTACAATGCCATTAGAGCTTAATGTTCCATCAAAAGAAGTTTATGATTTATTTAAAGATCAGATGGATATTACAAAAGCAGATCTAAATGAGCAAATATTGCTACTGGTACAGAGCCAGATAGATAACTTACAAGAACAATTAAAACCACAAGCAGAAGAATTCATTAAAAATTACTATAATGGCAGAACAAGCAAACTTAACACCGGAACTAAATCCAAACCAGCCAAAGGCACAAACGCAGCCCCAGGCATCGAGTACTAATAGAAGACAAAGACGTCACATGATGAAGCAGCAGGGTATACTTAAATATCTTAGTAAGCTTTCATATACTGGTGAAGTTAGAACTAAGTTTAGAGCGGCTAATCTTGAGAATGGTAAAAAGATTCATCAACAGAATCTAGACCGTAACGATAAAATAAATGCTCAGTATTTAGAATCAGTCTTAGAAGGACTAAAAGAAACTTGGACTAACCAGGGATTCAATGCAAAAGAAATTAATACTCTAGAAGAGGCTTGGTCTTTAACAGCGATTAAAGATAAAGAAACTTATAGGGCTGATAAAAAAGCTTCGAAAGCACTATATAAAGAAGCAAGAGCTTCTAGAGCTTCGAGACAAAAATAGAAAACAGTATATGATAAGTATTTCAATAGAGCCAGCTGATAACGGTGTGATGAAGTTTTTAATAGACGACAACGTTAATGGTGGTGGCGAAGAATATACCACTAGGACAGTATATGAGTTCGAGGGTATAACTGGCAAGCAGAACCAAGTTAAGTTTCTAAAGGACCTAGTATTAGAATTAGGTCTTTTGACAGGAACTGAGCTTGAGTCTAGTTGTTTACGAATCAAAACTGAATGGGGAATGCAGTATGTCCCAAACGATACTGAACTTAAAAATAAGATTGCAGCTACTGAAAAGGATTTAAAAAGGCTGAAATCTATGTTAAAGAAATGACACTACAAATAGAAGGTGTTTGGTGTAAAACTAGGACTGAGTTTGAAAAATTAGCAAAGTCTGGAGATTATGATTTGACTATATCCTATTTCGATATTGTAAATAGATTAGTTAAGAGTGACCCTTATAGTGAGGAGCCATCAGATGTTATCGTATCTCTTTATATTAGAAAGTTGATTAAGAAATTAATTACTGATAATGTAGAAAAGGAGAACGAGAACGCTAAGTTACTTTATATGTTTAAAAACCTAGATGGCTCTGCTATCTTAAACTTTAAAGATTTTATTAGTGACTTAACTGGTGAACCATTCGATATAGATCTAGTTATTATCAACAGATGTGATTACCCTAAAAGGGGAGTTCTCAGCAAGTTTGATAATGTTAGATTTATAGACCATGATTAAGCATAAAGTATTTACTAAAGGTGAATACGTACATGCTTTGTTATCAACTACACAAAACCCAAATGTACTAATTCCGGTAAGAGCCCTAATTTACGACGTTAAATTCGACGATGTGAATCCTAGGTACCAACTTCGTATAAAAAAGTTCTATGATAATATAGTCTTTTTAAAGTCATACTTATTTGGTGGTAGATTCATAAGAGATTTTGAAGGTAAAGAAACTAGGATTAACTTAAAGAGACAAGAATATAAAACTGTTAAAGTTCTAGAAGATAGAGTATTTAATGGTGATAAATGGAAACAATATCTTGTCACAGTTGATTCAGTATTCTGTGTAAAGACCAAGGTTGAACAAGACAGGCTATTTGATAAGATACAAGACTTTCAAACTGAAACCACTCTAAAAGAGCTATATGAGCTCACAAACCGATCTGTGTATAATGGCCAATATAATTTTCATAGTAAAGGTGAATATGTAAAAGCTTTACAAAAGTTTTTAGGAGATAGATACCCTGAAGACGATGATTGGATAGATAAAGTACTATATCGACCAGATCACAATGAATTAGACCGCGGAGAGTGGGTCTAAATATATTATCCTGATATGTAGTCAGATATATATAAAAAACAAATAGATTTTTAATGGCTTTAAGTTTAGATACCATCACACCAACGGCGCCACCGAAGTACATATATACAGATGACGAGACTGGTGATACTAAGGTTAGTAATAGGAGGCTAAATGCTGATGGCACTCCATATACTGAACCGTCTTCTAATGAGGAGGCTGCGGATAATGCAGATAATGCTCCTTTAGGAGCTGAGCCAGAAGGAGCTGTTGAACCTATTAATTGGGGTACAACAAACACAGGAGCTAGTTCTAATGTATCAGACGTTAATCCGGCTGGAGTTTATGGTAATAATCCGGATGGTAATAAATCTAGGGCTTATGAGATTAAAGATCCAGAAAAAACTATTCCAGGTGTAGATACAGTTAGATCTAAATCTAATTCATGGACATTATTAAACTATAGAAATTATTCAGGCGGTACTACTTATGGAAGTCCTGATTATTCTCAATGGGGAACTGCGGTTGTAGGTACTGGTTCAGCGGCTGCTGAGATATTAAACCCAACTGCGCATAGAATTGTTACTTATTGTGAAGAGAATGGCGGTGTAGGTTTTTCTTATGCATATAGAGACTTTATACAAACAGAGCATTACGGCCAAATATCAAATGAATTCCTAGTTACTTTAAGAAGATTTTCATTTCCAGTTGGAGATGATATTGTAAACGCTAGATCTTATGATGAAAAGGGAGCTGAGTTAGATATATCAGAACCGGATTTAGCTAGAGCAGTTACTTGGCTATCCCCGGCTTTAGGAAATAACCTAGAAGAAATACTTTCATTTGGTACTGGATTTGGATGGGAAGAAATTCAATCTTCTGTACAAACTGCATCTGGTGGTAGTACAGAAAAGAGAAGAGGTACAATTGGTGCTTTGATTGACGGTAGTCCTATTGCAAAAGCTACAGAGGCTGGTGCAAATGGATATACTGCTGCAGAATCTGATCGTATTAATAGTAAAGGTCAGCATGATGCTTTAGGAGACACTTATCCTAACATGGTATATGGACCTTACAATGCTATTAAAAGTGTATTAGCTAGAGATGATAAAGGGCTTAAATTTGATAATGAATTTAAACTTAACTTTTATTATGACTTAAGAGGTTTTGATAACACATCTCCAAAGGTAGTCTTTATGGATGTACTTTCAAACCTTTTAGCAATAACATATAACAATGCTCCTTTCTGGGGTGGTGCTGTTAGACATACTGGTGGGAACGGTTCTACTGGTAAGCCTTTTGGTGATTTTGATAAACTAAAGAATGGAGATTATTCTGGTTATTTAGGATCAGTAGTTACTCAATTAAAATCTACACTAGGTGCTGGATTTGATGATTTAGGTAAAGCTGCATCCGGATTAATGAATGGTAAAGGACTTAACGCATTAGGTGATTCTAAGATTTTAGATAATATGATCGGTGGAGCCTTAATGAAACATTTAGGTTCTCCTTCTGGTGGTGATATTATTAAAGCGTTCTTAACAGGAGATCCAACAGGACAATGGCATTTAACAGTAGGTAATCCAATGAACCCGATTTTAGTTTGTGGTAACCTATGTTTAGAAAATGCTAAGTTTAAATTTGAAGGTCCTTTAGGTTATGAAGGATTTCCTAGTAAATTAAAAATGGAAGTAAGTTTAAAACCAGGTAGACCAAGAGATAAATCAGAAATTGAATCTATGTTTAACGCAGGTAGAGGTAGAATGTACTTACAACCAGAAGTTGAAGGTAAATCATTAGACGATGTATTAGATATGTCGGCATACGGAAATAAAGACAGAAGCAGGTTAACGCCAGATAGAGCGTTACGTAACTCTGACATGGCAGCAGGATAATATGAATTTTAGATCACTAAGAAATAAAACACAAGGAGACGGCAAATATATTTTTGCTCAACCATCTATGATCTTTAGAAATAAAGATGGTATGACTGGTTTACGTTTACATGTTGTTAGAGAAGATGAGGTTACTCGTCCTGATTTAATTGCATTAGAGTATTATGGAGACCAAACTAAAACAGATTTAATCTTAAAATGGAATGGTATTTCAGATCCTTTTTCTTTACAACCAGGAGATGAATTAATTATACCACCATCTGGTGTTGCATATAATAAATTAGAAAGACCGGCTGCTACTGAAGAAAATAAGATTAAGAATCAATTCTTACAGAGCAAGAGGTTTACTAAGAAAGATCAAAGAAGATTAGACGCTTTAAAGAAAAAGTATAACAAAGATGTATTGTTGCCACCTAACGTAATTCCGGTAGGGCAGAAGAACTATAAGTTTGATAAAGACGGTAATATTATTTTTGGCGCACAAGCACAAAATGGAGAAGTTAATGCTTCGAGTAACGAAGGCGGTGGATTTGGAGATGGATCTGGAGGACAGAGTAATGGAGCATGTTCATTAGGACCTCAATATACAACCAGAGCTGAATGTGTTGCTGCTGGAGGTAAATGGACTACTGGAGATAATGTGGTTGATGAAATATTTGATGAATTCGGACAATCTGTAAGAGATGCTCTTTTAGCTGCGCAAGCTGCTGGAAATGGATCTAATTCTAATGGTAGTGGAAATGGCTCAGGATCTGGTGGAAATGGCTCAGGATCCGGTGGAGGTGGTTTAACTGAAACTCAATTAGAAAATAATCTAAACAACGGTGTTGGTAAAGGTGGAACTACAAACTCATCTGGAACTGGTGCTGGAAATGGAAGCGGAAGTGGGAACGGAAGTGGAAGTGGAAGGGGCACAAACGCATCGTCAACTGGAACAAATAGTAATTCGAGCTCATCTCCTCAAGGTAGTAGTAATGCCGATGGCGTTTCTAATGATGGAGCTCCTTGTAATTAACATTAAAGGATGGAATTAGAAAATCACATTTTAGCGGTTGTAGAACCGGCAATACTCCCAACGGAAATCAAGATGGACGCACTGGCTGAAGAATCTGGTGAGAACGTAGATAAGCAATCAAAAGAGGTTGGTGGGTTTGAACCATTTATATTATGTAATGGTGTACAGGTAACTTCGAACGAAATAGTCTCATTAAATTTAGAATTAGATGGTAAAGTACCTAGATGTACTGTTTTATTTAATGACGCACACGGTGCTTTTAAAGTAGACTCAATGCCAAGAGACGGCGATTTCTTTACAATTCTTTTAAACTCAAAACACCAAGAGACTTTTAAATCAGTCCACATGGATTTTGATATTGTAGAAATTAATACTGAAATAGAAAACCCTAACGCACCCGGTGGTAGTGAAATTTCATTATCAGGTGTATGTAAAGTACCAAGGCTTTATGCTGAAGATTGCCAAATATTAGATTCTGATACTGCATTAACTCATTTAGAAACTGTAGCAAGAGAATTAGAACTAGGACTTGCAACTAACATTGACGCAACAGATGATGCACAAGCTAGAATACAAGCATATACTACTTATTTTGATTTTATTAAATCAATAGTAGACGACTCGTATGTTTCTGATGATGCATTTGTAAAGTTTTATATAGATCAATATTATTACGTTAATTTTGTAGATATTAATAAGATCTTTAATTCACCTAGCCCAAAATTAGATGAAGTTATGACAGTGTTAACTGGATTTGCAGAATCTGAAGGTAAAAAAAAGGGGAATGAAGACGCAACAGATTCTGATAATGTAGAAGTACCTCTATTACTAACTAACCATAAAGACCTATCAGGCCTATCATGTCACGTTGTAGAATATGAATTGGTAAACAACTCAAATAAAATTAGCCTCGAAGGAGGGTATTCAAGAACGGCTCAGATTTATGATAATAATTCTGATGCTGGAGATAGATTTCAAGAATTTACAATTGAGCCACTAGTAACAGAAGAACTATCCGAACTTGATGAACCATTAAGAGGTAATAGAAAAGACGAAAGATATAAAGATCAGGTTAAGTTTAAATATATGGGTAGGCAAAATGCTGGTGATGATGGATTAGGTAATACTCATTCAAATGCAATATTTACTAAACTACACGACGCTCAAAATAATATGGAGATAGAAAAGATGAAGTTAATAGTCAGCGTAGTTGGCTTTAACCCATCAATCTATAAGTTTTGTAAAATACCTGTAGTAATGTATCATTACGATGGAGTAAAGATTGAAGCAGAACAAAAAGCAGATCAAAAGAGAGAAGAAGCTGGTTTAACAGAAAGACCATTAGGTGCTGGTAAACCCGACGGCGAGCCAAATGAGTTTACTCAAATGATGGATAAATTTATATCCGGATATTATATAGTAGAGAATATTAATTATAGATACGATGCCGAAACGGCAATTACTACAGAACTAACTCTAATTAGAAGAGAATGGCCAAGTAGATCTGCTAATTTAGCAGAATAAAATAAAAGCTAGATAAATAAACTATGGCTGAAAGAGATAACGGTAGAAACGCATTTAGAAAAGGAGCAAGATCTCGTAAGATTCATGAGGATCCTACGTACTTGTCTTTTATGATTCTATTCCACGCGAACGACAAATCAAGCGTCGCACACTCTCCCCTACTCAATGGTGAGGCACTTAGTTATTTAAGAAATGTTGTTAGAACAGACATTGGAGATATTTACGCTAAAAACCTTGAAAACTTTAATAGAGTATTATTAAAGGTTAATAAAGAAATGCCTTGGTTTTGGCAAGGCCTAAAAGGTATTGAAAAGGCTATGACTTACGGCGAGATGAAAGAGCCATGGCGAGGTAGTGATAAACCTGAACTTGAAATAGAATGCTTAGAGGAGAATGTTGAATTAACAGCAATCGGCCTTATGGAATTATATAGAAATTCTTGTTTTGATTTACAAAGATATGTAGAAGTAGTTCCTAAAAACTTAAGAGAGTTTTCAATGGATATTTACTTTTCAGAAGTAAGGACTTTTCAAGCAGATACAGATGCTAGAAATTTAGGTATTACAGATAACCCAGATTCTAGAATTAATTCATCAGGATCAGATGCTAAGAAAGTAAAAGACATTCATCCAGTATTTTCGTCAAATGATACAATGCCGGGTTCTGTAGATTCTAGACCATTCGTAGCATTAAGATTTACACACTGTGAATTTAATATGGACTCAGTTGCAGATTATTTTGCAGACATGAGTAAAAATCCTGAATTGAAAAAACCAAGCCTTAAAATAAGATGGGGAACTTGTACGCCTTTAGCTTCAAGATTAGGACCTAATATGTTTAATGAAAATAGAGATGCAAATGCAATCTCTAGAGTTGAGCCGGTAAACGACGCAACAGATCCAAATCAAATGCCCCTAAATACAGTGAACCCTAATGCTCAACAGAATGTTAGCTCAATGGATTCATTAACTAATGTGCACGGACGTCCCCCTCAGAAAGTGGGCACAACTGGTAGAAATATTTCTGAAACAGAAAGAACAAAGGTTGGACTTAAAGATCTAGCTAAGAATACAATAGGTAGTATTAAAGATGATATTCAAGATACTGCAGCAGGTTTAGTATCTGGAGTAACAAATGCTATTGATAGTTTTAGCCTACAACCAAATGGAATTGGTAATGTACACGGTACACAAATCGGTGGTTTTGCAGGTAATCTATTAGATAATGCAGTTGGTAATCTTACCGCTAAATTATTATTAGATAATGTACATGGCGCTGGAGGATTAGGTAGTATACAAGATGCTATTAATGGTGGTCTAATTAATGCAGTTGGTAATTTAATTCAAGGTCAACTTAATAGTGGAGGTAGTGCTGCAAGTGCAATTGTCGGCGGTGGCTCTGGAGTTGGTGATAGAATTCATGAGCTAGGAATTGATAGCTCACCAGATGGTAACTTAAACGCTAAAGTACATGACCCAATTACTCAAGCACAAACAGGACCATTAAATGATAATGTTTACGGTGGTGTTAATACTGGAGTAGATTCAACACCAGACGGTAACTTAAACAATAACATACATGAATAATAATGAGCTTTTTGCAGATAATTTACGAGAAACACATTGGCTCGGAGAAGTAGTTATCAATGAAGATCCACTACTACAAGGTAGAGTGCGCGTTAAAGTTTTCGGTAAATTTGATAAATTAACAGATGATGCTATTCCATGGGCAACTCCTATGAATAGAGATCAGGTTGGTGCACATGCAGTTCCTAGAGTTGGTGATATAGTTGCAGTAAGATTTGATAACGGTAACATTTACCACCCAGAATACTGGTTTCAAGTAGATCAAAACGAAGACTTAAAGGGAGACATCTTAGAGGCATCTGATGCACCGCATGATGTAATTAGTTTAGTCTACGATGCAGAACGTAACGTAAGAATTTACCACTCACCAGAAGATGGCCTAGTCATTACAAGAGGCGAGGGTAAAAAAGAAAGACCTATCATTCAATTAGACGAAGAAGGCATTATTAAGATCTCAACTGATAATAAGATTTTTATGGATTGTGGAGATATATTTGTATCTAATACAGGAGAAGGCGGAGCAGATGAAACTGAACCAGCAGTAAGAGGTCAGTCTTTACAAGATTGGTTACAAGCTCTATTAGATGATTACAATGCACATATCCATCCAACAGGAGTTGGACCATCAGGTCCACCGATGCCACCAACACCGGCAACTGTTGCAAAATTATCTAGCACACATATTAAGTATCAACAAAAGAATAAGTAACTATGCCTGCACTGTGGCCCAAATTTATTCCTGATCTGGCTAATACAATAATGAGTCAGCAGTTTACTAAACCAGGTGGAGCGATACTTTCATATCCACTACCAAAGGTTGGAACTGATCAAGTGCCTATATTTCCCCCATCCGGAGATTTAATAAAATCTATTGCTCCTGGAAATCCCCTCAATGGACAATTAACTACAAATCCAGCTGGAATGATAAACGCTATTAATCTTGCACCACTAAGCGGGCGTTATGATTTTGGAAAAGCAGTTGCTCAACATTATATTGATGCAGTAAAAGGAGCCCCAAAAGCTCAAACACCATTTGGTGCGTTTCATGAAAATAACGGTCTTGCTGAATTAATCTTAAAAGAAGGTTATGGTATTGCATTTGAAAGATTATTAAAAGAGGGAGATATACCAATGATGGATCAATATGACGAAGATGGTAATCTAACAGAAATGGGTAAAGAGTCTCATCCTGCGTACGCTGATTTCTGTCCAGATGTTGATGCTCCGCCAACTGAAGAAGAACTTGAGGAGGAACGAAAAAAGAATGCATTAGCATTTAATAAATTTGTGGATGAAAAAAAGTCTGAGTATAATTTACGTAAATTTAAGTTTTATCAATTTCCATGCCTACTAGGCACAGAGACTCAAGAAGAATTAGAGATTATCTTTGCTACTAGAATTTTATTGGGATATGAGTTTATGAATTATGCAGCAGAAAGGTGGGATTACTTTACATGGGCATGTCATTTAGGAAAAGAGAGTTATGAACTGCGCTACAATGGAAATCAAAGATACCAAAATATTAGCCCTAGAGTTAGAACGGATATTACAAACGCAGGATATGATTGGAAGAAATTAGCTGATCAGGTTTCTAGATATGTAAAAAGTGCTTTGTTAGAGGCACATCCAGTAAATGAAAATGATGGGTATATGTTTGGCACTAATTCTGCAACAAAGAAAAGGTTTTATAGAGGCCCTACGAAACCAATTCAATATCCTACGTTAAAGGATCGATCAGGTAAAAGTATATCTCCAGATTTTTGTCCTATTAATCAATATAAATTACAAGTACCTTATGACTTTGAGGAAGATAGCCAAAGGCCTAAGATCCTAACATCTAATGTAGTGGCAACATTTACATATTATCCCAATAAGAGAACTGGTGGCACGCCGTATGTTGGTGATATTAATAAAGTTATATTTGGTCGAGGAAATACTGATACTCTTAGTGGAGGTGAGAATAAGTATATAAAGACTACAAGTTGGGTTAAAAACAAATATGAAGATTCTGAGTGGAAACAACATTGGATTAAAGTACCTGAAGCAAAATTAAGAGCAGCCTCTACAAAACCAGACGCTCAAGCAGAATTCTTTAAGATAGATCCTAAACCAGAAGGTACTCTATTTAAATTTGAATTCTATAAAGCTAAATGTGCTAAAAATGCAGCAGCAGGATGTGAAGAGGATATGTTAGCAGTTGACCATCCGTGGGAACCTAGCGGAACTACGCCTGGTGGTAAATCTTTTAGCGGAGATCCTTATATGATGATGGCAAGAGTTACAATTGCTTATTGGTATGCTTGTATTGTTAAACCATTTGGTCCAATGCCAGCAGCTCTACCAGCAATGATTAATGCTCCATTAGGAGGTCTTTATATTCCAATCTATTATGGAAGTGCAAATAGACTTGCTAACAATTTAAGAAAGGCATGGAATACCGGTAAAGTCTTTAATAAAGTACCTATGACTCAACCGCCAGCATTTGCAACATCAACAGCAGTTGCAGGAGCTTATGCCCTGCATCTACTTGAATTTAAACTCTTATATCTTGGTGGTATTCCAACGCCGGTCGGTCCAGTGCCGATGGTTGGTTTTGTACCAGTAGTATTTTAACCCCAGTCTTTTTCGAAGGTGTACCAATGGTCTGCACCCGCGCAGTCTCTAAGAGCATCTAATACCATATAAACCTTTTCATCCATAGTTAACATCGGTAGAATGGCTCCTACGTGCATCTCAAGCAACTCACTGTTTGGCATATACTCTGCTGTATGTCTTGCGATTCCAGTGATAAGTCTATAAGCATTGTCCTCTACATTTGTAAACCTAGTTCCTGCATGATAGCCCAATGAAGCATCTCTGCCAGTTGCTTTACTATGTTTAATCATTTTATCCCAAAGCCTGTCGCCGAGTAGGTCTCTAACGTCTTGGCAAATTTCTTGAATTGCGTCTTTGTGTTTAAGAACGGCTTGGTAGCCATGGCCACCAACACCGTTACATTCTATATTTTTATAGTTAAATTGATCTTTCATTAGGCTACGAGTTTTATATTTTTAAATGAATCTTCTAATTTGTAAGCGTTATCGGCCCAAGTCTTAGAGCCAATTGCTTTCCAGTGACCGTGATCAGCCATCTTAGGGAATGAACTGTGAATAGTTCCAATTTCAATATTCTCAAGGATGCAATTTGCTACCGTTACAAATTTATTAGCTTTAAGAGCTAGGGCTGTTAGGAAGGTATCAGATTTAAGAGACTTGATCTCAATTGTTTGAAGAGCATTCTTTTGGTATCTATTAACCAAATTTTGAAGAGTAGATTTACCATCAGAGATAGTCATGAAACCGGCAGTACATTTAGTGATTACTCTATAATCATATTCTACATCCCATTTAAAGCCATAATCGCTAGTGTAGAATTTGTGCATTTTACCGTTAATGTTTTGTTCGATTGAGAAAGTTGTTGTTTCCATAATCTTGCAGTTGTGTTCTTTAATATACATAGTTTTTGTTTGTTTTTAATTACAGTACTAATATACGAAAAATAATTGACATAAAAAAATTATTTGGCACTTATTTTGCAGAAAAAGCCAACTTTTTTGAGCTAGATAGATAACTTATACGAAACCCTAAAAACTAGACGAGAAGCGCATGGATAAAACGCGTGGTTGAGTAGATATATAATATGTTAATACCTTTTAAATAAAAAATAAATGTCAGACAAAAAAAGACGAAGAATAAACACTTCAGCCCAAGAGGCAACAACCGTAGAACTAGTAAAAGAAACAGTTCAAACTCCAACCCAAGAAGTTACCGAAAAGAAAGAAGATGATGGTAACGACTTTTCAGAATTTTATGATGAAGCAGGGGAATTCAAATGGGAAGCTTATGAAGCAACATGCGTAACAGCATCCCGAAAACCAAATCCACATATTAAGACACAAGACGGAGATCAAGTATTCTCTCGTGAGCCCTATGCTCAAGAGTTATACGACATCATGAAAGGTTCTACTCAGAATATTAAACCTGAATTGTTTATAGGTGAAATACATGACGGTACAATACATGGAGTAACCGAAGAATACATTACAATAGACATTAACTACAGAGAACTAGTTTATGTTAAAGCTAATAAAGAGTCTGATGAGGTTAGACAACTTTTACCAGGAGCAGAAACTGCAGTTTTAATTACAGAAACTAAAGGTACATTAACTGGTACTATTACTGGTGGTGTAAAACATAAAACATTCATGGATCTTAGAGCTGCGATCGACGAAGGCAATACTGCTTGGATCGGTACAGTAAATAACATGATTGAAAATGGTGGTTATATTGTAAAAGTACAAGGCGTAGATTGCTTTATGCCAGGATCACTTGCAGGTATTAATAAATTGTCAGACTTTAGTTCTATCGTTGGAGAAGAATTATATGTTGTTCCAGTGAGTTTCTCACCAGATCGAGGCACGTTAGTAGTTTCACATAGAAAATATTTACAAGCACTAATACCAAGTTCAATTAATGAATTAAAAGAAACTCTTGATGAACCTAAACATGGTTTAGTAACAGGTACTGCAAAATACGGAGTATTTGTTGAATTCAATAAATGTTTAACTGGTATGATCCACACAAATGAACTTGATGAAGCTACTGCAGCTAAATTTAAAGCTAGGGATATTAAACCAGGTGAACCAATTAACTTCTTTGTAAAAGATATTATTACTAACAATAAGATTACATTAACTCAAAAAGAAAATACTTCGGTAAATCCTTGGATTAATATATCTACTAGATATTCAATACCATCTATTGTTAAGGCTAAAATCAAGACTAAAAAAGAATATGGAGTATTTGTAAACATCGAAGACGGTGTGACAGGATTACTACATGTTAGTGAATTGCCAGGTGATATATTAGACACTTATAGAGTTGGAGATGAGATCGAAGTACAGATTACTAGGATTGATGAAGACTCAATGAAGGTGTTTCTTAAACTACCCCAATAACTATTGCCACAGAGTTTGATATATATTGAAAAGTAATATCATACTCTTAATTAATGCAAAAGTTAAAAAGTAATTCAGTAAGGCAGGAAGTATTAGCTGCTAGCCAAATGGGCATCGAATTTGAGTTTTATTCTAATTTAGAACTAGAAGAGACTGTAAAGTCTGTATCTAAACTATTAGGCAGAAAGATTCAATTAGAAGAAAAGGCTCATTCAGATTTCGTGCCATCCGCAGAAGTGTTTAAAATGGAACCTGATATGTCAGGTGGTGCAGGGCTAATTGAACTTGTGACAGGTCCAATGCCTTATAGAAACGCTAGACTAGTTATTGTTAAAATGTTAGGATGGATTCGTGAAAACGGCTATACATCTGATCGAGCATCTATCCACCTTAATATGTCTTTTAATCCAGACTTCTTAGAAGATCCAAATATGATACAGCACATGGACGTGTTGAAATTCATACTTGAGTTTGACGAAGATCGTGTGTATAAGTATTTTCCAAATAGAGAAGATTCTACTTATGCGAAGTCTATTAAATGGATTATGCCTAAACATGAAGCGTTTTACTATAATGCTGATTTAATTAATAAGGACAACTTTACCTTTGCTAATACTAAGTATTATGGTATTAACTTTGAAAAGGCTCAAAGTAATTATTTAGAGTTTAGATATATTGGAGGTAAAGATTACGAAAAGAGACAAGAAGATATTTTAACTTTAGCGGATAGATTTATCTTAGCAATTTGGAGGTCTTGTAGAGATCCAAAGTTTAATTCTGCTAATAAAATAGAATTACAACGTATTTTAAGAAAGAACGAACCCTTAATGAAAATGTTAAGGGACTATACCGCCGTAAATAAGTATTGGCCTAAGATAGATATATTAGTAGATTTACAATCAGATCCTACGGTAATTAACGTACAGTGGGATAGATTTAAACATAAAGTATTAGAATTGTTATCAAACGGCACAATGGAAGAGGGTATTATTAACTATGACTCAGACTATTCAACTGTCCAAGTTAAAGACGGTAAGTTTAAAACCGCATATTTGCTAGATGGTTTTGAGTTTATTGATTGTGAGCTATCAGGTAACATAGAGAATAGTGAAATATATGGTGGTAACGTAAACGGAGCACAAGTATTAAGATCACAAATATATAAAGGGTGCCAAGTTATAGATTCTAAAATAGAATCTTGTTTTGTGCACGGTAGTGTAACAGTAAAAAACTGTTTTGTCTTTGGGCGAGACGGTATTTTTAAAGGTAAAATGGAAGGTGGAATTTTTAGAGAAGGTGGGGTCGGACCTCATGTTAGATTCTCAGATGATACTGAAGTTGTGGTAAGTAAAAAAATAAAATCATAAAATGAGTGAAATTAGAAGCGGTAATGAAAATAACTTAAACGTTGGAAGAAGTTTCAGCGATGGTTGTTTAAACGCATTTTTACAAGAGCTTGGTGATGAGCTAACTGGAGCATGTATGGTCCCAGTAAATTTACCACAGAGAGAAATATTAAATATTATTAAAAGAGCTAAGAAGTGGTTCTATAAACAATATGAAGATTCTGTACTAGAAAATTATTATCACGTGCCAAACTCGATATTTCAAACTGATTATTTTAAAAAGAATAGAACATTAAATTTACCTGGAGCAAATGTAGATGGATCTGGATCTGTATTTTCAGTATTTGGAGTACATGATATTGCATCTGGTTGGAATTCAACTGGCGGTGGATTAGATATTAGATTTCAAAGCGGTGGAGACTTTTCAGTAGAGAAGATGTTATTCAGAGGAATGTACGACGGATCTGGAGCAGCAGAATCTGCAGAAGAATTAGAATATTATGTACTAAATCAGTCTTTAGCAGATATGGCTAGACAGATTTTAGAAAACCCAATTTCTTTTCAATACTCTAGACTGACTGGAGAGTTAAAGATAATGGGAGATACTCCGAAGGGAGATCTAATACTTGATGTGTATGAAACGATTCCGGATTGTGCACTATTTGACGACGAAATCTTTTTTAGATATTGTTCTGCTAAGATTAAGCAATCACTAGGCGCTAAGCTTGGTATTTTTAAGTTTGCATTACCTGGTAATGTGGAATTCGACTACGACGCAATAAAAGACATGGGAGACACCGAATTAGAGTCAATTATTGAGGAGATAAAGGGAGACGAAGGAGTGGACTGGATGTTCCACTCATAAAAAGTAGAATACATATATAAATGGATTTTTATATAAAATACATAGGAGACCCTAATTATCAGACGGGAGTTGTTCAAAACGTAAGTGAAATTGAACAGTTACTAGCTCAGATAGAAACAGTTCTTTTCACAAGAAAGAGAGATGTTTTAGGTGCTCCAGGATTTGGTTGTAACTTAGAAGATATTGTATATAGTTTAGGTCAAAATGAATTTCAAATTAAAAATGAAATACAGGGCCAACTGGCAAATTTCGTACCCCTATCAGCAAAGTACAAAACTACTGTAAGCGTTAAGTTTATGAAGGGTGTAGTTAGAGATATGGCGTTTATTGATATTACTGTTAACAACGAGTACCAAATCAAAGTAAATTTAAGATAAATAACTAATGGCAGAACTAAAATTTTTAAGCACACTAAGAACATCGGCTGATCAAATCAAGACCGATGCTCGAACATATATCGCAAGAGTTTACAAGCGTGCGAACACTCTATTCACTGAAGCATCTCCATTTGCTCAGATTATTTCTGTCATGGCTGAACTTGGTGAGTTAATAATGTTCTATGTAGAGGATTCTTTAGTAGAGCAAAACATATATACTGCACAACAACCAGAATCTATTTATGGTATCTCAAGATTAACAGGCCATGATGCAACAAGAGGCTTTGCAGCAACTGGTGAAGTTGAATTTAAATGGGCGATTGGATCAGATCTTGGTAAAATTGCAGGCACAGGATTAAATATTGATGCAAGATCAGAATTAAAATGTGAATTAAACGGATTAGTTTATACTCTATTAACATCACAAGATAAATTTAGACTAGAAAAGTCAAACAAGTATGCTATAAAATGTGCAGTTGTTCAGGGTAAATTTGAAAAGCAAACCTTTACTGGAACTGGAGAATCAATGCAATCATATAATATACAAACAAGTTCTTTAACAGATCATTCTAAAGTTAGCGTTTCAGTTAACGGTGAAAAGTGGACTAAACACGATTCAATGTACGATCTATTAAATAACGAAAAGGCATATATTCTTAAGACTGGTATTTCCGGTGGGCTTGATGTTTATTTTGGAACTGGTAACTTTGGTGCAATACCAAGCTCTGGTAATTTAATAGAGGTAGAATATATTAAGCATGCAGGTTTTCAAGGTAACTTAGACGATGCACAAGATATTATTTTTAAATGGGATGCAGAAGGAGATGATTCAAATGGAGACTCGTTTGATTTAAATGAGTATTTAGAAGTAACAGTAACCTCGTCTCCTAAAATGGGAGCTGATAAAGAATCAGTTGAGTTTACTAAGTTAATGGCACCTCTAGCGTCTAAATCATACGTTCTAGCGACTCCAGATAACTATGAGTATTTCCTATCAAGATATGGAATGTTCTCGTATGTGGACGCTTACAACACGACTGAGGACCAGTATTTAGATGATGATAATGTAATTTATATTTTCGCAATTCCAGATGCTAGAAGAAAGTTATTAGCAGATCAAGATTATTTTTCAATCCCAATAAATGAAATGTTCTTTGATCAAAATGAATACGACAAGATGTCACAAGTGATTCAGGATAGTGGTCAGCAAATGGTTACAACTGAAGTAGTATTTGTAAAACCTAAAATTAGAAAATACAGCATGGATATTAATATCAGGTATTTTGAAGGTTATACAAAACAAGAAATATTTGTTAACGTTAGAAGAGCTGTAAGTGATTATATGTTAAACATTACAAGAAGAGATAAACTACCTAAATCGGATATTGTTTACATATTAGAAACAATCGAAGGTATTGATGCTGTTAATGTAAGATTTATATCTGAAACAGAAGAGACTGCAAGAAGGTTAGGATATTATGTGTCTACGACCGTAACAGTAGTACCACAAGAGCCAGTAGTTTTAGAAGATATAGGTAACGGTAAACAAAAATATATTTTCTTTAAACAAATAGAAGAAGTTAAAACTGTGGATGTTGATGAAACAACTGTTATTCCATATTCTGAAGCTGGACTAGATGAATGGGGAGATATTATTATGGATAAAGAAGAAGTTGCAGTTTTCAGAGGAGGTTGGCAAGATAGAGATGGTGATGAAATTGTTGATGATGCATTAATGAATGCCGAAGCAGCTCTTTCAATTAACTTTGATGCAACACCAGTACCTAGAACTATTTACACTAGAGTACAGGCTGGAAATAGAAAATCTATAAGATAATGAGTCTATTTAAAGATCTATTAGTATATAAACGTAAGCGATTATACAAGATTTCCAAACATAGGAAAGATGATAATGTTAACGTTAAGTATGATTACAAGAAACATGGTTTAATTAATAAACAAGTATCTCCTCATATTAGGAGAAATCAAACAATGAGAGAATTTCTTTTATTTGTTAATGATTATTTTTTAGCGCTGTTAGATCAGGTTAGATCTTTAAAGAATTTTAATAACTTTACGGTAGAAAAAGACGACGAAAGAACTAGATAATATGTGGAATAATTTAAGATTCTTTAACGGTACGCAATCAGAACTACAATTAGTTCAGGATGAAGATGGTATATGGGAAGGGCAAGTATATCTCCCTGAGGTATCTACTAATCTATATGAAACAGTAAACCTATTCATTTTAGAAGAGTGTTTGTATAATGGCGATGCTGTTATTAATAAACCTCTTTCTCCTGATGGTATACTTACATCATTAGATTTTAGTTGGGAAAACTTAAGAGTTGACCAATCTAAAGATGTCATCATGTATGGTATGAGATATGATGATACTAACAATGCTTTTGTAAAAGAGCTTAAAACCCAATCATGGGGATTTGGACCTTCTGATACAATAGTTTCACAAGATGCTAATTACTTAAAGACTATTAATAACAACTTAAATTCAGGAATACAAATTAATATTGCAGTATCTTCTGAAAATCCTGGTATTCATAAAAGAATTTTACAGATTAAAGCTGGAGATTTAGTTGTAGCAAGAATAGAGTTTTATGGAGAAGTTGAAGCAGAAGATGAAAGACTAAAAATCTTACTAGGTAACTTAGGTGCTTCATTAGAAGCAGAAGACTTTATGATTTTTAAGTCTCATGATATTTCTGAGATGCATCCTGATTATCAACTATTAAACCAAAAGAGAAAAGAAATGTTATTAGAACTTAATAACATTAAACCTTTTGTTGGGACATATAAAGCAATCTTAAATGCTATTGATTTCTTTGGCTATGATAAGATTACACTTAAAGAATACTGGATTAATGTAGATAACTCATCGAGAACCTTTGGTAAGTTACATGCAATCCCAGTACCTAACTCATCTGTTAGAGGTGAAATGACTAGAAAGAGACTAAGATTCAAAGTACCTTCTAAAACACAAAAGAAAACTAGTAGGTTTTCATTAGTTTATAGACTAAATGAACCTAACGGAACTTTCGATCAATGGGATTTTGCTAATGTTGATGAGGTCTTTGATTTCACACCAGAAGAAGTCTTAATTAAGTTATATGGTTTAAAGAATAGATTACAAAGAGATTTCTTACCATTAGAAGCTAAGATAGTAGATATTACAGGAGAGGGTGACTATTTTACTCAAAAGAATGTAAACATGTGGAAGATTCAAAATCCAATTGGATTCTTTACAGAGGGACATAGGGTTAAATTTGATATATGGCCAAGAGATAGAGATCTTTTTATTGAAGATACTTCAATGGTTTTAAAATCAACATTAGATCAAGATGATGCAGCTAGTAGTTATGATACATTCCTAACACTAGGTGTTGGTAACGAGGCTAATTTAACAAACATTCAAAGATCTGAAGAAAAAAGTGTCTTTGAAAGTTTTTATGATTCTTATCATGATAGATCAATAGAATCATATAACCAAAACTTTTCACAAACTAATATACCAATAGGTTGTCCTGTTATTCTAGATTCTACAGAGTCTTGGGATGATATTTGGGATGAGGCTACTTTTGTATGGGATGATGCAGTTGATGCAAACCAGAACTTAAAAGTAACTTGGAACAACTGGTATAAAAGATGGGTTTATGAAATTGAGTGGATTATTGACGGACCAAATGATTTTCATCAAGAATATAGAGGACCTGTTGATTACTTAGATGCTAATGGACTTGTTGTTGATGACTATAAAAGATTACCAATTACTTTACCATACGTTGGAAGCTACACAGTAGAGATGAGAATGTATGATTTATTTGGACACATGTCTTACTATAAGAAATCAGATCTATTTGAAGTTAAATTAAAAGAATTAGAATTATACGGAGTTTACAAATGGTTAGAAACTGATGCAAAGGGTAATACAACTCCATGGAATCTTAAATCTTTAGACTGGGATATGTCTGGAGGTTACTGGGATATGCCACAAGACAATACCCAAAAGGTAGAAGATACTATTGCAACTTTATACCAAACCCTAGACAGAGCAAACTATGTGCATTTTGAAGAGGATCAAGGTGTTAGATTTTCTACAGTTAGTAGATTTGGTGATGTGTTTTCAGATACTGGATATTCAGAAACAACAGGGCCTTATCAATGGGACGAGTGTAGTTTCAGATGGAAAGATACCGTGCATAACTGGTGGGAGAACTTAAGAATTGGACCAGACTTAACATCATCTTTTAAAATAGATTGGATTGAACAAGGTGATATATTAGCAATTACACACAAGAACCCAACAACTGGCGTAGAAAGAATAGGTTCTCATACGATTATATCTCCAACACCAACTGGTGTAAATGATGTAGACGGTTGGAAATTAATTGCAAATGAATTAGAGGCATCAATAGATCCTGTGATTTCAAAATTTAACTATAACCCTGTATTTAAAGATATAGACTCTGATAATGACATAGATACTAATGATCAGTTTTACTATATTATATGCAGTGGACAAGAGTATTCAAAAACGTATGATTTTGAATCTGTTACAATAGATACAGAATCTCCTACTTCGGCAATAAGCGGAGAGGTCCATGTGGTTCACTATAATCCAACATGGGATAACGTAAAAGTATTTAAAAATTATGCTGTGGTCGAAAGATCAACGCATTTAACTATATCAACTGACATTTCTAAGTTTCCTGGTGCTAGAAAGCCAATATGGACTATCACCAATATAACTAACCCAGAAATCAATGATATATACTATAATAATATGTGGCTTACTTACATTTTTCAGGAACCGGGTGAATACTCGATACAACTGGAAGCTGAAGACACGTATGGAAATAAGAACGTTGTAAAACGCAACATGTTAAAAGTAAAATAAATATAAAATGGCAAACATTACTGAAATTTTAGGTACAGATTCGGTATCATCTTCGAGACCAACTATCAATAGTAATTTCGAATTATTGAATGACGAATTAGCATCTGTAACAGCTCTTTTAAACCCTGTGACTGGAGTCTTAAGCGGTTTAACATCTGCTACAGCACAACAACTGAGTATCGTAGACGGAACAACATTATTTGTTGTAAATACTAACGGTGCAACTGTTGCTACTGCTGCAACTTTTTCTAGCTCGATTAATCTTGGTGGTTCAATCATCAAGTCTGGTGTTGTTGGTTCTGCAACAAATGCAGCAACAAACGATGCACCAAGTGTTCTAGATAAAGGCACATACTTTATTGATACCAACTTCGTGGTTCCTGTAGGAGTCGATGGACAAGAAGTAACATTCATAAGTGTGGCATCAGCATCGCTATCATTAGGTGCAAATACTGGAGCTTCTTTACAAGCAACAAGTATTACATTGGACGCAGTTAACTCAACAGTTACACTTAGATCCTTTGATGCAAAATGGTACGTAGTAGCTTCTCACAAAGCAACGATAGTATAAATTAAACAAAACCGAAACTGTAGATGGCAACTCCGTTAGTTAGAATACCACAGCCGCAAGGCGGCACGATGTATGCATTTGCTTCATCGGCAAGAGACATTACCCGAGCATTCAATAGTGCTGACATCAATTTTGAATTTAGTAAATATGCTTTACTAGATTTACCTGATTTCACACAGTCTGCAAATGGCCAAAATGCAATTGATTTTCAATTAAATCTAAAGCAACCTTCTGGTCAACCGTATGTCGCTGGTATGCCGAATGTGGATTTCGCACAAACATTCCAAAATTACGCATTAAATTTAGAAGAACTTCTTTTAAACGATGATGACTATGATCCGATCTTACTGCAATCAGATTCAGAAAAGATCTTTTTTAAATGGTTATCTTCTTTAGGGGCAATTGATTTTAGACCTTCAGATTCTAACGAATCTTCGACTGGTGATTATGCTGAGAATGATAATGCGATCTTAGGCGGAGCGAACTATGATAGAGTAGTAAAATATTTAGGTAGCATCGACGCAGAGAATGACGTTGCATACCAAGGTAATACTTATCATGAAGTCTATATTAACGTGCCAACATCGGTAGGTTATACTCCTCAAGTGTTATTTAAGCCCACTGACTATAATACAACAGCAACTAAGTTATATCCTAGCGATGTAAATGCTGTAAATATAGAAGGTAGAGAGGGACAAACACACCCAGATCCTAACATTGACTTATTACCTATTGTAGATCAATGGACCCTGAACTCAGGACCATATTATGATGTACAAACAAATGCTACAAATTCTGTACAAATTGATTGGGACACTGCTGCTTATGAGCAGATTCAAAATAATCCAGACATTAAGTCACTATTGGATTATTCAAAAACTGGACAACAGTTCAGATTTAATGCCGTTTTAGTATATTATGATTTATATAGCTCTTCTGTACCTGCTAATAGATCTACAAATTTATATGGTATCTTAATACTAGATGATATTACAGATTCTCCAGGACCTGGTTCAAAAATACATGAACAAATTAAATTTAAGCCTAACGAAGTAACAGGCCTAAATGGTAATGCATATTCTTTAAAGTTAAATCTTAAATTCAATTCATCTCTTGATAACGTAGGTGTTGAGACTAGTGTAAATGATTTCACTACATTCTCTATGGATTTATTCATGGACACAACCACAGCGCTTGAGAATGCCACTGATCTACTATTACAAGCTAATAATAGATATGGCGCACTTGCAGATAGATTTACTAATTTAGAAAATATAATTTTAGGAACAGCTCAAGCTGCTCAACTAGAAGCAAGAATAAAAGAATTAGAAGATGACTTTACTGCGGCTTCATTACAGTTACAGGATTCAGATGCACTATTAACTTTAATTAATAATGCACATGGTAAGATCAACCAATTAATAGATGGAACTATTCCAGTAGAATTACAATATAATACAGATGTAATATTTGCGGGTAAAGGTACTACTGTTGATAAATCAATACCTGGTAAAATTAAAGTTAATAATGAAATTGAAGGCTATGTAGTATCTGATTTATTTAAATGGGATATTGCTTCTGGTATTACAACTGGAGCTTTAACATCAATTAGCTTATTTGATAATTCACAGGCTAATCAATATGGAGTATGGGCTAAATTAAACCTTTACACTAATAGATTAAGTCTAAATAACATATTAAACAACGAGTCACTAAATAGTAGCCTAGATATATACATTGATGATTCCACTAACGGGTGGAAGAAAGGTCAGGTATTTAAAATAGCGATAGATACTATTGATGTAAATGGTAACAACATAAAGATTTTAACTAACAAATCTGGAGGTTGGATAAACATCGCTGACATCGACCCATCACAGTTAATAACGACTAAACCTTACATTGAATTGGTTTGTATAGATCCAATCAACTATGTATTTGAAGTAGATATTTTAAGATAATATGAACACTAACAATTCCATATCTAATTCCTTAAAGAAGCTTTTAGAAATTAATACTAATTCTCTAAAGACATTTGAAAGAATCAACGAAGCAGTAACTACTAATGCGAAATCTATTCCATTAGAAATACTGACCGACGAAGGTACTAAAATAGTATCAGTTCCTGGGTTTGGTTATATGAAGCAAGAATTACTAAGATTAGATAATAATCTTAAAGCACTTGCTGGATTAGGAAAAGGTAGTACTAAAGTAAAATTACCAGATGGTACTTTTCAAAATATTATTACAACTTCATTAAAGACTCCTGCTAATGATATTACTACATTAGCTAGACCTACTTCATTTGTATCTAAAGCAAACTATTTTGCTGAAGACTTTTTAAACCCAATGTTAACTACGTCTATTGATGTAAGCGGTCAAATACCAAATGACACAGAAAGGATTCTTGTTAAAAGAATTTTATTCGATGGAACAAATCAAGTTGCTGTAGATTTCTTTAACGAGAATTACAGAAACCAAGATGACATCGATTATTTAACGGCAATTAGAGATATTGTCAATAACAATATAGCATATACTCTTGATGAAGAGATGAGAGATATGCCTTATAGAACTACACAATATACTGGAAAGTTTGACGTTCTATCAATTTCAAATTCTAAGAGAGAAGTTATTGAAGCTGGTGTAACTAAAAAACAGGCTATAAAATTATATACATTAGATAGCTTAACTTATTCAGATAATAATAAAGATCTAGATCAAACTGAATTACTTCGCGCAGGAGATCAATTGATGGTCACTGGCGGTTCTAAAAACACTAGATATGTAATTGACAAGCTGGATTCTTCAACTAGACAGGTTGAGCTTAGATTAATTGAAGGCTATGAAGCTATTAAAATCGGTGGAAGTGCTTTATCAATCTATAAGACTGAAGATAACAATTTAAGTATTGAAACTCCAGTTGGATTTGACGAAAGAATATTAATGTTTGTGAAAGCAATTGATGCTGAATCAAAAATCTTAGCTGAGAAATGGTCTCCAGGTGTTGGATTCTATTCAAACGATTTAGAAGTATTACAAGAAGATGGTAGTATTATTTTACTATCAAACTTCTATAAAGATAATGTAGCAGATTTCGGTAAGTTTATTACATCTATTAAAGAGGATAATATTCCTCCAGCGACAGTTGGTGTTACACCAGATGCTCCTGTATTAGATGGCCAAAACTTTAAAGTAATTCAAATCAACAGACATTTAACTGAAAATGATGCTGCTGATAAAATTAAGAAATTATCTGCTGATAAAATATCTGTACAAGAGGCTATTAAAAAACTAGATGAAACTATTTCTAAAAAGAGATCTGTTATTGCTAGTACTAAATACGCATCTCAAGTACAAAAAGACAAAGATAAGAATGAGTTAATTGCGCTAATTGAAGAAAGATCTTCTGAAGCTAAATTATATAATTCTATTGTAACTCAAATACAAGCCTTATCATCTTCGTCAAATGCACAGAAGATTAACCCTAAATATAGAGTTAGAGGTTTCTGGAAAGTACCTGCTGCAAAACAGGTTGCTGATACATTAGACCAAGAGGTTGTAAGGTTTATTATTCAATATAGATACTTATCAACATCAGGTAAAGCTGCTGACGCTTCTCAACTTAAGTTTACAGTTGATGGTAGAGAACAATCTGCTATCTTCTCAAACTGGAATGAATATAGAGGTAAAGTTAGACAAAGAGCTAAAACTATTAATAGCGATGGAACTATCGAAAAGAAGTTTACATGGCAAGCTAGTAAAATAGAAGATGGTCAAGAGATTAACTTTAATCAATTAGATATTGCAATTAATCAAGGAGAGCTAGTAGAAATTAGAGCTAAATCTGTTTCTGAGGCTGGATTCCCTGCTAACCCAATAATTTCTGATTGGTCAGAACCGGTAACGATTAACTTTCCGGAAGAAGAAATTGATACAACAGATGTTGCTGCAGTAGTTCAAGTAAATACTGCTGAATTAGCAAAAGTACAAATCACTGAAGAATTAACAGGACAAGGAGTATTCACTCACGTTAGTGATGCATTTACTGCAAATGAAAACTATTATGCTCACGTTGCAACTAATATTGCATCAGGATTCTTATCTCCAGAACAAAAGCCAATTTCTGTCTATGACAAGATAGCGGAGCTTGAAGCTCAGATTGCTGGACTTAAAGGAACTGTTGAAGCTGAAGTTGGAGAACTTATGGTGAAAGTTGTTTCAGAAGATGGATCAGTTACTAACATTACTAAAGATACTACAACTCAATTATTTGCAGGATATTATATCGATGAGGTTGCAGATTTAACTGTAAGAAAAGGACATATTGTTACTAAGACATTTAAACTACAATTAGAAAATAGCAAATCTACTAAGTTAGAATTAGTTTCTAAACTAATCGGTGATAGAACAAAACCAGCTTATAGATCTATTAATGTAAACAGTACGGCAAATGCAAAAGGATTTGGTATTGCAAACGAAGATGGTAGTGGAAATACAGCGGTAGATACAAAAGTTGAAAGAGATATTTATTATCAAGAAGAAGGTAACTATGATTTAGTGCCTATTCAGTATCAAAATATAAATACTGATAATTTTGATTTAACATCAGATGCTCCGTATCAATCGGCGCAAAGAAGAGGTCAATTTATCTATAGTAGATATATGGATATTGCAAACCAAACACCACATTATATTACTAAGCCGGTCGGCACAGAAGTTGCTTCGCCGGAAATATCGGATTATGAACATGGATTAGCCTTTGCTACTGGTTCTGGATCTGGAGCTGGTGCTGGTGAAGAATGGCCAAATTCGGCTGCTGCAACAGATAGTAATAATAACTTTATATGGTCTGGAGGTTTTGTTGATTACGGTGCAGGGCAAGAATGGAGCAAGAGTCAAGTTAAAGTATCTCCTATTAGTTCTGTAAATATTACTGAATATAACTCAGGGTTATTTGTACACAAAGACCACCCTAGTTTAGCTAATATATGGGATGGTGCAAATGCTGGAGGTAACTATAGTATATCGGGTGTAGCAGAATCTATGATATTTTCAATGCCTAAAACAGCTACTTTAGCAACAGGAGCTACTTTATTTAGTATCTTCGGTTCTTCGGCTGACACAGATAATCAAACTCAAGCTAAACAACAATTAGCATATCACCAAGGTACTAGTTTATATTCACAAACCGCACAGGAACGACCTATGAAAATGTCGTTTGAAGCAAATGACCAATATATGTTAGGTGGTAAATCATGTGGAGCATTCTTATTTATGTCTCCAGTAAATGCTGATACCCTAAAAGTAACCGGAGAAACTAAGAGATCTTCTAGAGAAATCAAAGCTAAAAAGGATAACGAATCGAATGCAGTTTCGGTAGATATAGTATTCCAATTTAGAATGACAGATTACTTTGGTAATGAGGATTCGATTGACACGGGTAGAATTGGCGGATTTGCTAGACTTGCGTATAATAACTTAACTTATACTAAGAAAATAGGTTTAGATATTTTTGACAAGTATGGTGAACAGTTCTCATTTGATTTAGAAGTATTCGCGAAGTATAGTCCTAAAGGTAGAAATTTAAACTCTATTAAGGCAGCCAAGTTATTTAGATAATATATAACCTAATGTTAGGTGAATATATAATAGAGGAGTACATTCTCTAGGAAAAAGATATTAATAATTAATGGCTAATTACCAATTTAGAAATACAGGTTATTCAGATTACGACTCGGCAGTTGATGCTGCTAGGTTAAACCCTAAACCTACAACTGGATTAGAAGATGTTAACGCAGCAGGTACTACTACATCTGACGTCGTTTACCAAGGCACAGTAGACCAGTCTCAAACGTTTACTGGTGCAAATCAATTCTGGATTGAAGACGATGGTCGTCAAATATGGCAAGTTGCTAATGACGGTGGCATACTTAGTGTCCAGTCAATGCCGGCATGGGGTTGTAGTGATCCGGATGATTTTGGATATATTGGTGCTAATCCAAGTGGAGCGGGAGAGAATACCGCAGGAGATGTAATTACAATTACATACGGTACTAACGTTAAGGGTGGTAATATGCCATCGCTGATTGAAGTTAGATTAGGAAGTGATGCTACGGGCCAGGTTGTACAAGACGCAACAACATCCACGGGCTTCGTTTATGGTGAAAACACGTATCGTGTTAAATTTTCACTACCAAGCGGTTGGAGCGGTGGAGATGTAGATGGTAATAAAGCATGTGTTCAAACTAATGTAACTGTAGTATCGAATGACCCGCTATATGATTGTAGCGTAGCAGGCCCGACAATTGCTAATGGTAATGCTGGAGATACAATTTTACCAGCTGCAGTTACCTGGTTAGTGGCTCCTGCTAATTCCGACTATATAATAACTCCAAGTGTATATACTTACAATGATGATGGTGATGGAACTACAACTTATCAAATTTCTGAAATATCACCACCTAGTGGTTATTCAAATTTTGGAGGTGTAGATATTTCTTGTGACTTTAATGGTGATATAGCTGCGACTGCTGCAACAACTAATGCGACTGCTGCAACTACTGCTCCAACTAACGCGACTAATGCAACGTTAGGAGCATTTACATGTTCTACAGAGACATTAACAATTGCCAATGGTGTGATTGGTGAGCAGATTACGGCTGCCGACTTTTCAACTACCGGTACTGCAACTTTTGCTAGTATTATTCCAACTACATACCAAGCGGGTACTACGAGTTACACACTAACTGTTGATATACCTGCAGGCTATCTTAATTCTGGTACACTTGATTGTACTATTTCAGCGACCGGTGGTTTAGCTACTGCAAGTATTTCAATGTCCGATACTAGTGCTATTACGATAGCACCGCTCGGAACACCATACCAGGCAAAAACAGTTACTATCACCGGAGCTACATCTAACTTTGATGTCGATACTCATATTCTATATGACTCTTCAGCAGCATGGCTTACAGCAAGTACTAACTCTTTTGGTATTGATGGTGGACAATTAAGGTTCCAAGCAACTGAAAATAATACAGGATCGTCAAGAGAGGTCAACGTGACACTTCGACACCCTGATAATGTTAATGTAACTGCAACAACTTTTAAAATAACACAAACTTCAGGTAATACAGCACCGACAGGTGATGATATAACTAAGAGTCAAGTCTGGTCAGCAAGCCCTAGTAATGTTAATATTAATTTTCTAGACTTTGCTAGCACTGCATGGTCTGGCCTGTCTGTCACTGACGCGGATGGTGATGACTTAAGTGTAATAATTACTGATATTAGTGGATTAACACTTGAAGGCAACGTGTCTGTATTAATAGATAATTCAGGTAGTTCATCTACAAATATTAGCACAGTTCCGCACACCTTAGCAGGAGGTCCTAGTACTTTATCTGCTCAGATACAACTTAATGCTGCAGTTGGTTCAGCGGGTCAACAGACTATTAGTTTTGAATATAAAGTAAATGATGGGAATGATGATTCTCCTACATATACTGCTAGTTTAACAATAACAGCGCCTTTAAATTCAGAGCCAACAGCTAATGATATTACTGGAAGTATTTCTGCAGCTCAACAGAACGACACAGCACCTGGTATTAACATAAGTCAATTTGTTTCAGATACTAATACCGGAGATGATGATTTAACCTACTATTGGTCAAACGCAGGTGGAACTACCGATACTCTATTTGTTGTAGATCAAGTTAAATCAGGGACACATGGTGAATTCGTATATGGTAGTAATGGTATATTAACTTATACATATACTGGTAATACAATGTCCCCAGGGGACAATACTAAAACAGACACATTCTGGTATAAAGCAGAAGATGATGATAACCCAGCATTAAGATCCGGATCAAAGTCGATTACTATTACAATAACAGCTGCGTTAAATACTGATCCTGTTATTTCGTTTAATGGCTCAACAGGCCAAACTGAAGTAGAAAAGCAGCTATCTCAATATGATACAATATCATCTTCATCTGATAATATTACAGCATCTGATGCTGAAACTACAAATTTAACATGGACTGCGGAGTGGGTAAGTGCGACTAACGCGGCTTCACAGCAGGGTACACTTAATATAAATCCGAATACTGGTGTATGGACATATAACTCAGATCAATGGGATATATCTCCCGGTCAGCTTGTCCAAGAAGTATTTACCATTAAGGTAGAAGATGCAAATAGTGGATTCGATACTTATACATTAAAACTTAATGTCACTGGAGTACTTTATATTAGTGGCATAACAGTATCTAGCCCTCTTTGGAGGAATACTGCGTCAGCAGCATGTGATGATAACCGAAATGTTAATGCTTACTTAAAAGCATCAGCTGTTACAAATATTACAAGTTTAAATGCGGGTGATTCGCTATATAGCGATACAACATTAGATGACAATGAGGTCATTAAAAACATAGACCCAGTTACAGCGGATTCTAACCCTTGGGTTTCAATTCAGCAAGATATTGCTGGTGAGGTAGTAATTAGAGCGGTTAAAATAGCCGCTAATGGTAGTATTATACAAGTTGTTGATTGTGAAACTAGTTTAGACAATGCGTGGCCAATTGACATTAACTTCTCTGGTGATCTTGATGAGATATGTGCCGAAGAATTAGAATACACGGTTAGTCAGACTGCTGTTTATCAAAACGTAATTGGTCCAACAGGATCGGGGACTTCAGTAGAAATGGATGAACCAACTCTTGCTGATGTAATAGCTGCAGGAGGTCAATTATTTACTAGTCAATATTATGCTAATCAGCCTGAATATAGAAATAACCCGGCAGATGTTACAAATACTTATGCTCCGGCATCTTTATGTGTATCACCAGGCTTCTATAATGATGGTACTAGAAAAAATGGTAATGGTCAATTCATATACTATAAGTTTACAACAAATGCTGCAGGACAAGGAGTATGGGCAGATAATCTAACAGACCCTGATAACCCTGTAAAGCTATTTTTATGCCCAGAACCGATAGAGTATGTAACATTTAATTTTAAGGCTTATTATAGCCAAGATAATAGATTAGCGGTAGATGCAGCATGTCTTGCTGGAGAAGATGGACTTACTTTAGTTAACTTATGGACTAGAATAGATGCTCGTTATGATGATATGGTGGGCGGTGCTTATTATGTCGATCTTTCAACACACCAAAAAGCCCTAGAGTATGTAGTTCAAAATCAAATATTAATATACACTACTGAGGCAACTGCCAGTGAAGTTAACTACGATGGACTATGGGACAATACTACCTTTGTTGCGGTTGATGAAACAAATGGTGCAATAAGTGATCCAGAGGCTGGATATACACCTAGTCTTAGATTTGCAATATGGGATAATGAAAACGATAGTGGTTACTTAAGTACAGAAAATGCTTCATATACATATTCATGGCTTGGAATTAATCCAGTCACTGATACATTAGGATATGCGAATAGCGATTCAATATTAGGTGATTGTAATACACAGTTTGTTAAGCCTAGTGGTAATTCAACTTATTGCCTTGGGCTAGCAGGAGATCAATGTGAAATCTCTGATGCTGATAAACTTTTAGAATCTAGAATAAACGTGTTTTATGCTTTTTATGCATGTGCTGCTAAAGTAGAAGCAGGAAAACCATATTATAGTTTATATCTAACAGATGGATTACATACATTTGCTTCAAACTCATCATCATATATTAAAAAACTAATAGATGTTATAGAGCCAAGCAAACACAATGGTACGGCAATAAACATTGGAGGTGATAGCATGCTAGAGTGTGTTACTCTTCAACATAAAATATTTGCAGTTAATTACGATGATGCTGTTAATATCTTAATAGACAAACCAGAATATGGTGATGATATTAGGGTTATTGAAATAAATCCAGTTGAATTAGGGTTTACAAGCGGAGCGGTAATAGAGTATAGAGAAGATTGCGCGAGCTGTTTATTAGATACACAAAACTTTACAGAATTTATTTTAGATGGAATTGACAATGCAGATATTATTAATAGATCTATTCCTAATTTTGATTTAGAAAAGAATTATGAATTAGATAATATATCTAAGCCTTTATTAAGAACAAACCCAAAACTATCTACAAATGCTAAATTAGTAGTTAATAGTCTTGACAATATGTATATTGAGTCTATTGATGCTAGTAAAGAGTTAGCAGCTGTTGAGTATAAAAAATGGGTTGTTAATAAAGATGGCAAATGGTCTTATGATTTAGCTAAGTTTTTTAATGCTAATAAAACACCATCCGATTTAATATACAATGTTAAATCTAGATTCTCAGAACTTACAGTTCAAGAGTCTTTTGAAAAACAAATTGAAGAAGATTACCATTACGGAACTACATATAATTATTCTAAATTACACGATGAAGATTTTAGAATGTTAGCTCCTATTTGGCTAGATAAAAATATACCTAGTAATTTTGTAATATTTAGAGTTAGTGATCCAGCTGCTATTTTAGATTTTGATAATCAAAGTAGCTTTAATAACATGGACGAGATTCTAAAAAATAGTGAATTAATAAAAACATTTGATTTAACTAGAGAATCTAACATTGGTACTTATATTAGAAACCACGTTAAGTCTGAGTTATTTCCAAGTAACCCTATTAATGTAAACTTTAGTGAAAACGAAAGATCAAACTTTAATGGTATTGATTTAATGCAAGGTGGTTTTACAAACAAGGGTGAATACTTGTTTGACGATTTTGTAAAACAAGATCAAACTATTATTAATGAAAATGATTTAATTACTGGTGGTTTTGAAAGAAACAAATTAGCATGTGCGAACCTTATTAACTTAGAGTTCTTATTTAATGATGATGACACAGAAGACTATGCTGTAAATAGATATTTCGGATTATATGTAAATGATGTTGATTCAGGATATGGGTCTTTAGAGTCTGCTAATAATGGATTACTTAAGTTTAAAACTTTAAATTCATATATTAACGAAGACTCTATATCAGCAATACCTCCTGTTGGATTGATGCAATCTACTCCGACGTTAGGATATGCACATATTTCTAATAACTTCTATAAGATTTCTCCTTCATTCTATGATACTTCAAAATTAGAAGTACAAGTTGAAGATTCTTCTAATATGATACCTGCTGAAATTAAGCTGGCAAATGTTGGTAGATCTGTTGATACAACTAAACATGCAGCTGCTGGTAGTGATTTTATTAAACTTACAATTAATGGAGCTCCTGCTAATAACGATAGAATAGCAATATTCCCTTCTAAAGAACAAGATTATAGAATTAACTTTACAAGATTTACTCCTGGAGATACATTCGTATTAGGACTTACTCTTGTAGAAACAGATGGTAATAGAAATTACTTATTAACACTACAAAATACTGTTCAAGAAACTGTTGAAGTATTGAAAGGACTTGGGATCGATGATAACTTATATTGGAAAGCAGACGGCGATGACATTATATTTTACGAAAATAAATGTACATTAAGGCCTTTAAAACCTACTATAGCTCCATATTCTGGTTCTAACACAACATTAGCTAGAATTGAGTATACACAAGTACCTTATGATCTTTCAAATAATATGTTCTTTGGGTCAGATGCTTTATTAGCAGGAGGCTTTAACACAACAGCATTTTCTTCAAATGGAACTAATGCTGAAATTGCATCCGCTCTTACAAAATCTATTAATTCTAAAGATAATGGGTTTACAGCATTAACGTATGATGGAGCAGATCATCTTTATATCAAGAATGACGTTCTTGGATATAGACTAATGCAATCAGGGGTTGCACTGCCGAACGATAATGCAAATGACTGGTTAACTATTGACGAAGACAACAGACTCTCTGGCGAGCCTAGAAATGTATTAAGATTACAACTAACTGGTAATACTTCAGAAGTATTTAAGAATAGTAAGATCTATTTCTTTAATGGTGGTAACTCAGCTGGTAAATCTGTATTAGTAACATTAGATTCTGTAGCTGATATTAATATTAATGATTATTTAGAAACTAGTTCACAAGGTGTTTACAATAAAGTTATCGATATTGTCGATGATATTGAAAGACTGCCTTTACAATATAAGAAACTTGTATTGGATAAGAAAAATACAATAGAATCAGGTGAAGTAAATGTCTTTGCAGATAACCTAGTAACATTAGGTTTATTTTCTGCATTTGATATTCACGATATGAACTTTGATTTCTATGATACTTCAAATTCAGATTTAAAAGAATTAAAATACGAAACCGCTGCTAATATTAACTACGAGCCGGAATTAGATAATCAAAGTGACATATATCCTTTTGGAGAAAGAGAAAACACTGATTATATAACAGCACCTGCGAGTTACTTCTCGGGATTAACCGGAGTATTGGAAGATGAAATAACAGATACTTTTAATGAAGATTTTGTTGAAAGTGAATATGATAGATTAAAAGAAAACTATTTAAAAGAGAACTCTATAAGGAGTAGAGTTGTTCCTTCAATTAACAAGTGGGTATTAAAAGATACATTAACTGTTAGAGAACAACCATATTACTTAAACGCTAACGAGGCGTTTGGTAGATCTAACTTCTCAGCAGATCTTTCTGTTGCAGGTAGAGATAGACTTGGAATGACTCACGAGTGGTTCTATATTAATAACTTACCAAAACACCTTAAAGAAAATACTGGTACTTCAACTAACCCAGACTATAAATTAAACGAATCATTTAGTTATCTTAACTTTATGGAAGGATTTGAAATGACGCCTGCCATGTTTAAGAGTATTGACTATGATTACTTTGATAGATTCTTTGTAACTGAAGGCTTTGAAACTAAAGGTGATAATGCATACAAAACTTTTGTCAAGACTAATAGACAGAAAAAATATACGCTAATCAATGGTGGTAATGATACTGCATTTGCGGAGTCTATATTTAAAGGCTTAAAAGTTATCTTTAAAACTAGAAAAGAATTTACATCTACAAGTCCAGTTGATTTTGTTAAGTCTTCTGAATTTAATGGATATAGATTTAGTACTGTATTAAATGTAAAAACATCAGAAGATTCTAATGGTATTGAATATGAAGTAATACAAAATAAACAATTTAAGTTTGTAGTATTCTTTATCTCTTTAAGATTAGATGATTTATGGGCAGATCAAACTCTAACTAGAAAATTATTATATGAACTAAACCACTCATTAATATGGAATAATGAAGAGGGTACATTTAAGTATTCTGATGTTAAAGTTGATGGCCACTTGGATTTAACAGGTGCTAACTTTAGTGATCCTAATGCAGATAATTATTTAATAGTAAATGGTTTAACGCATGCAGATGGAAGTGTCCCACAATTCTTAGAGCAAATCAATAAAAATGAAGATGATGATTACGGAAGTATTATTGTAAACATAAATACAGCGTTTGGTCTTCAGAAAATTCAATTAGATATTTCTAATCTAGGTGGACAGGCTGAAATAATACTTGCAAGACTTCCTCAAGATATTACAAACGGAACTCCGGTAGAAACGACATTAGATAATCTACCAGGTTATTTACAGTATAATGCTGAGTATGTTTACAAAGGAGGAGGTATTAATGCATATAAATATATCTTAGAATCTTTAGGGGCTCAAGATATGGCAACAATGTTATTAAGAAACCCTGATAAAGTTACATATTCAACTGTAGGATTAGATGGTACAGTATCTCTTAATAAATTTATTATCTTATTAGAAGATGGTGTTGAATTTATTAAACAAGCCGAGGTTAATACTGAGGTAGATGATGACAAACCTGAATCGTTTAAATTATCTTCTGGTAATATTGGTTTTAATTTAGGACTAACTAGAACTTATTATCCATTCTTGATTAGACATAATGGTGGATATACTATTGATACAACTCCGGTTGTGACATTTACAGACATATATGCTCACATGAAAACAAACACTCTACAAAATACTTCAAATATTATTGAGTTAGAGTTAGAAGAGCAAATGTATAAACATTCTTTAACTAGCACTGAAGATATTCAGTTAGCTAAAGATTACTACAAGAGATATAATAGATGTGGTGTTGCATTTAATTTAGGTTTTATTTACGATGGAGGTACTCATGATAGCCAATGGGGTTATATTAAAAATCACTTCTATAGAAAAGTAAATGAATTTAAATCTAGTGGTGTAATTAAATTATCAGTATCTTCTGATAAGCCACCTTTATATCCATTAATTGGAGAAGTTGCTATTGATAAAAAAGATGTCCATGTGTTTAAATCATCATGGGATAAAAACTATTATACTAGGGCTTTATCAGGTGGTCTTTTAGAAGAAGTGCCTGGAACATTTGAAACTAAAGAAGAAAGATCTTATTTAGCTTCAACTATTATGAAGATTAAAGATAGTTACACGATGTTAAACTTTGATGTTACTCGTGTAAGAACAGAAGAAGAATTAGACGATATTTTAGCTAACTCTACTAATACAACAGATATTGTGCAGTTTGAGGATAAAAAGAGAGTTGTATTAGACTTCTATATAGATTTTACAATAAATAAAAAATTAAGTGCTGACGGTGTGCTAGATACTATTAAAAAATATGTTCTAGCTGCAAATTCGGCTGATGATAAAACAACTTTAGAGGATGATGCTCAACTTTATATTGGGAAGAACTTGATAAATGTGTTTGGAATTAGCCAAATTAAACTATATACACAAAGGCTTAAAGGTGCAGGATCTCAAGTAGAAAGCGTTGATTCAGTTGGAGATTTAGATAATAATAACTACATCTACGATCAAAACTTTACTTTTTCTTCTCACGAACAAAAGCCCCTTAATTTTAGGTTGATATATAATAAAAGATTAGGTTACTCTTATAGAATTAGACCTATGGTAAAAATAACGTCATAAGGCATGGCCATATTCAATATACAAGAAATACTACACCCTAGTGACTCTAACCAGATCAAGTGGGAAAAGGTTAACTATAACTTTGACCAGATACTGGCTAACGGTGGCGGTCCTATAGGTAAAAAGGGAAATCCAGGAGATCAGGGATCTGTTGGACAGACTGGACAAAAAGGAGATCAAGGTGAAATAGGTCCTCAGGGTTTAACTGGAGAGACTACTTCTAGATGGAAAGTTATTCCTGTTAATAATGGTACTGCTCAAAATGAATATGTTATACTTAAGCCTAAAGTATCAACAGATAATTATCATCCAGTAATATTTTTAGGAGATCAAGATTTTAATGAGGTTCAGGATAATAATGGTAGAACTAATTTAAGATCTACAATAGTAGTTGGGAAACATGCAGTTGGAGGGAATTCTCCTTCTGATGAATTAATTACTTATTGGCATGGACAAAGAACTGGAACTTCAAATAATATAGCAATTACTCTTAGTACATCTGAACAAACTGATGGAGATGTCGATTGGACTAGATTTACATTAGCAGAGACTTATGGTGCTAATTTAAATACAGATCCTGCAGAAATAATTGAATATTTTGTAGAATTAGATAAATTTACTTTTAAATCTAATGTTAGCTTTGATAGTAATATAAATAATACTTTTAAATTACCTGAGACAAACGTTGCTGCTGCCTTTCTAGAGGCTGGTATGATTAGATTCCGTGATGGCGCCTTTTGGGGAGCAATTGAAGATGGCAATGGAACTGTTTCATGGAAAGAATTCTGTACAGCGCCTTGTGGTGCTGGTAGTACTCCTGGAACTGTTGCTATAGTTGAACAACCTGCAGATCTAAATCTAAACCAATACGGAGGTATTATAGGTAACACGGTGGTAATAGACCCATCTGGTGATTTAGAAGTTGATGAAAACGGGGATCCATGGACTGGAGAACCTGCAACAACATTAGCAACTGCGGCTACAACGTCAGCAACAAATGCAACAAGCGCTCCAGTAGAAACAATTGCGTTTACTGGTGACGAGTCTCAATTTGTTAATATAACACATAGTGGTGGTGCTGGTGAAATAACTTACAGTACGACACCAACTGTTGGATTAATACTAAGTGCTGATAAAGTAACTGCACCGGCATGGGTAACAATAGACTCATATTTTGATGGAACTACGTTTGATCCTGAATTGAACTTTACAATTGCTGCGAATGCAACTGGTGCTAGAACAGGGAATATTGTAATAACACATCCTAGTAATGCAAATGCAACAGATTCGATGACAATATCGCAAGTTGCTAATCCAGAGTATGGACAGGGTTGTACAGATCCAAACGCGGATAATTATGATCCAAACGCAACAGGTGATGATGGAAGTTGTACTTATTGTGCAAACTTTGCAAAAGATAATGAAACTCCAGTAAATCCAACTACTTATGGTGGTAGCGATGGGCAATTTACTATGACTGCGACTGGCGGCTCAGCTAATTATGAGCTTGTTACATATCTTGCGTCTAATGACCAAATTGTAAATACATTTGCATTAGCTGCGGGAACATATTACGCAATCATAACTGATATTACGAATGGTTGTACTGATAGACATGACTTTACATTAGTGAATCCGGCAACTAATGCGACAGCAACGCCGACGCCTGCAACTCAAGCACCGGCGCCTGCGTATAATACATTAACTGCATCACCTGGTGATGCAAATGTAGACGAAGGAACTACAATCGTATATACAGTTGGAACGACTGATATAGTAGATGGAACTACAGTATGGTTAAACCTAACAGGAAGTGCAAGTCCAAATGATTATACCGGCGATAGCTCAGGAGCTGGCGCAGGAGTGGGTAATGGATTATCGATTACAATAAACAATAATACAGGATCTGGATCAATTGACATAACAAATGATGTAGTATTAGAAGCTGTAGCAGAAGGTGATAGAGAAGATGTGGTAGCTACTCTATTGGCAACTGATTCTGCCGGTAATGCAACAGGCAGTTTAAGTGTAACTAGAAATATTACTGATACATCATGGCCGGCATTCGCAACATTTGCCGCTGCATTTAGTCCGTCACTAGCATGTAATAGCTCCGGAGGAACTTACACAATAAATTACGATGGAACTCAATCAGATTTCTTAACTAAAATGATTGATAATAAACCAAATATTTACGTAAACAACGCGAAGCTAACGGCTGCAACCACATCGAGTTCGAGAACTCCAGATGCTGGATGGGGTGCTGATAAAATAGGTTTTGTATTTGACTTGAATGGAACTACTGACCAGGATGGTGTAGACTGTTCAGGCTATATAACTGAAGCAACAACTGTTGCTACAACAACAGCGGCGCCATGTACTAAATATTTCCATTCATGGAATAATAACACTAACTCGACAGTAACAGCATCGTACACTGAGTGTGGCGTACCAAACCAAATAACTTCAAATCCATTTACTTCCACGGTAGTATGTGCTGATTTAATATCAGTGAATTTAATCCAGGGAACGTGGTCTAACTTCCAGATTGGTGCACAATGTTACCCAAGTAGTGGTTCTGGTAGTGGCGGTGATAGTTCCGGAAGCGGTAGTGGCGACGCTAGATAAAATAAAAAATTATGAAGGACAAAATAAAAAATATACTATCTAATAAGTCTCTGGTGATGTTTATCGCCGGAGTTCTTTTATGTTTATTATTTCTTAGACAATGTAATAGTATTGAGAACTTAAAACAAGATGTAAAACTAGCACAAGAAGATGCCGGCAGACAACTTAATAACTTTAAGGCTGCTCAAGACTCAGTTACAATCTTAAGAAATGATAATGGAGATCAACTAGCTCAAATTAGATCTTTTGAGTTTGATTTATCAAACTTAGAATCTAGCCAGGCTAAGTTGACTAAAAAGTATAAAAAGGCTTTAGCACTTAATGATGACTTAAAAGAAGTTAACTCATTAATATCTGCTAACCTAGAAATTAAAGATAGTCTAGATGTAACTACTACAACTGAGACTATTGACACGACAACTACTAAAGTTACTTTTACATCTGCTGAAGATTTCGGTGATGGTAACTCTAGAAAACTAACAGGGTTTTCTACCTTTAAATATGAATTTGAAAAATTTAAAGTACTGGAAACTAAGTTTGAATTGACACAAACTTTAAGCCTAATGGCTGCGATTGAGAATGTAGACGGAGCAGATAGATTAAAGTTATCAACAAGCTACCCTGGATTAGAGATTAAAGATATTGAAAATATAAACCTAGTTAATAGTAGATTAAACAGAAAAGACCAAAAGAAATCTAGATGGCTAGTTGGCTTTGGAGTTGGATATGGTGTTAACTTAAATAATAACCAGGTAATTAGTACTGGGCCTTCAATTGGCGTAGGAATATACTGGTCACCTAAATTTTTACAATTTTAAAACATGGCTGAATCTTCAAGATATTTTAGAATAGACCAAGATATATTACTTGAGTTTATATACCACGACCAAGGCGATCAAGAGAAGTATCGCATCGAGGTAGATGATAATGGTAGTGAGGTTAAATTCCTAGATACTGTAAGAGGTGATTCTTCGAGTACTAGGCACTTAATTTCAGAATTAGGAAGTGCTGTAGTTAACTTTGACGTTACTATTATGTCGGGTTATCTTGCAGTTGAAAACTTTGCTGCTAGAACTTTATTAATGCAGAATGGTAAGACATATAAATTTGATTTAAATGGATTACCACAACCTGAATTATTTACTATTAGTGATAACTTAGGCGTTTATTCTTTTTCTCCAATAACTAATATTGCTGAATATACTCCGGTAATAAACGGAACAGTATCTTATTCTTACCCTGATTTAATTGGCGGTAAAGCAATCGTTGATACTAGAGCTAATCCTCTGTTTGCTACGCCTGATGAAGAAACAGGGAATGATATTAATCAAACAATTGGAAGATACCATGCTGTAAACGTACCGGGTAATGATAAAACTAAATACGCTTTATTAGGTTATGATTCAACAGGTAATTATGAACAACAAAATTTTATTAATAACTCTTTAGAGTGGACTGGTGGTAGAGAGGATGATTTATTAAATTATCAATCAGATGCAACAGCTAATATTAACTTTATATTGTATGACACTGTAAGATTGCACTTAAAATCTGGATTTAGTTTTGCAGCAAGAGGATATGAAGGCTTCTTGTTTGAGGTAAATTCTGATAGAACTACTAGGGTTAAAAACTATTTAACACAATTAGTTTATTTAAATCAAAGTAATTATGAGCTTTCTAATCCTAAGCCTTTTATTTTAGGAGAAACACTTTGGTCTAAGTATATTAATATTAAGATTCCAAGTTTAGTTGGACAGAATTCAGAATTCGATGACAGATTTTATGGCGATGGAACTATAGGTTCTAGTGATAAAAACCCATTTAGTAACTATAATATTAGTTTTAAATTACTAGATAGATTAGAGGCTGTAGGCGGATACGATTATGTATATACTGGAGAAGAGAATTCTTTTACAGTTGCAAGAGAAGATGAGTTTGCTGATTTTACTGTAGTAGTAGAAGATGCTAACGACGGGGATTACTTTAAGATATATGGTGAAAAGGATAATTCACTTGCAGGATTTGAAGGACATATTTTAAGTAGAATAAGTACTTCATCCGATGACATTGTAGTTATTTTTGATGTAGATGTATTTGAACAAGTAGGTACATCGTTTATTAAAACTACTCAAAACACATTTACACAATACGAAGATTTTAGTACTCCTGTTACTTTTAGACCGGTGATTACAAATGCAAATGTTGCAGTTAATTTCTCAATTGATGTAACTATGAGAATATACAACCAAACTGATAATAGCCAGATTACTAAAAAAGCATCACTTACAGTAAATCAAGCCGCTAGATATGGTAAAAAGTTACAGGCACTTAAAATTGATAGCCCAAATATATTAACTGAGGTTTACAATGTATTGCCTAGTTTAACTTCTAACAAAATAATTTCTGGATTTATTACAGATAACTTACCTAGAACTATAAAATATGTACCTACATTTATTGAAAGATATAATGTAATTGCTTCTAGTTCTAGAGTAGATTTAACAGGTATTGGATCTGGCACTGGCGCTGGTGGAAGTGGTGTTAATGAAATGTTAGCAGATGTTGAAGATATAGAAACTGGTGAATTTGTAAACGAGGGGGATTTAACTATTACAGTTCCTCCATTTGCAACTTACATAAAGTTTGTGATTGCTAAAAAGAGAGGTGACGACTTTGAGTATATTTCTTTTGAAAATACAGAACTAGTGAAACTAACATTTAACGATGGTAAGACTAAGTTAAAATTTAACCATGTATATAATAAAGATATTGACATGGGACAAGGTGAAGTGTTGTTTAAGATTAATGAACAAAATGCAAACTCTATTAGAGGTATGCAAAACAGAACGTTCTATATTAGTATTGACAATGGCCAAGACGAGACTATGGTTACTAAAGGTAAATTCATAAGCAACTAATGATATTAAATAGCAGAAATAATTCATACGATTTTAGGTTCCCTAGAAAGTTTATTCCACAAGAAGTTGCAGACAAATACAGAGCGTATTTAAATAAGACTCCGGGTAATCTTTTAGCTGAACCAGTTGATGTGATTAATTATTCAATACAAGGACTTAATATTCCGGGATTATCTTTTGATCCAATTACTCAAGCAGATAATGATGGGACTACAAGATACCATAGAGGTGCAGTACCAATTCAAAATACAATTTCTAGAGAGTTCACGGTAACTATGCAGTTATTAGATGGTTTTATTAACTACTGGATTATGCAAGATACTCTTTTGTACTACTATGCTAGATCTACTAAAGAGGCTTATATAGAACCAATGACTTTAAGAATTTTAGATGCAGAGGGAAGTTCAGTAGCCTATATGGAATTTAATAAAATAATAATGAACTCTATAAATGAGTTAAACTTAAATATGGCTGAGAATGTTGCTGACTTTAATACGTTTGAATGTACATTTTTTTACAACAAGCTAGACTTAAGATTAGAAATAGATTAATAAGATATATACATTATGAAAACATTTAATGATTACTTAGTTGAACAACACTTGACTGAAACTGATATGAGACTTTTACAAGAAGGTTTACAATCAGAATGGACTCAAGATTTAGAAGATAAAGTAGATTTTGCACTAGAGCAATTTGTACAACAATACCAAAAAGAAGACGGTACATTTGAATTAGACAGATTAGAAGAAGCCTTTATGAATGAGGGTCTTTTAGGTTCTATTTTTGGTGGTTTAGCTGGATTTGCTTTAGGTAAATCAGTTGGTAAAGTTATTTGTAAAGTACTAGGTATTCAAAAAGGTATCTTCTATGATTTATTAACCTCCAGATTAGTCGGTGCTGCTTTAGGTGCTGCGATGGGTAAAAGAATCTAATTTGAATTTAGTTACAGTTGACTTCTCACTTAATTCCCCTGGTATCTGTGTCTGGCAGTCTGATACGAATGAATATCACTTTATCTCCTATATTAAAGCTGGTTCAGGAACAAAAGCCGAACAAAAGAGACAAGAAGAAATAAGTCTATTTAAAGACGTTACTCTTGTACACCAACCTGACTGGAAATCTTCAGTAGGTGATTACTCCAAAAACGAATTTGCAAAGATTAAAAGATATATCCAAACAGCGGATGATATTATTAATCTAATACTTGGTATAACAAATACTAAGGAGGATTATCATATAGCATTTGAGGGAACTTCGTATGGTTCTAAGATGGGAACTAATAATATGATTGATATGGCAGCAGGAGCTGCAATTCTTAAAGAACAAATGATAAGCCAACTCGAGGTCAAAAATTTACTGACCGTTGCACCCACAACTATTAAGAAACATGCTGGTAAAGGTAACATGAATAAGTTAGCACTTTGGGTAGCCTTTTTAAATAATATAGTAGAGAGTTCAGAGTTAGCTCAGTCTCCTTTATTTAAATATTGTGTAAATGAAATAGGTGATGAGGTTAAGAAGGTTCCAAAACCATTTGATGATCTAGTCGATGCTTGGTTCCTTAATCATTATTTGCTTCAGCAACTTGGGGAAAATTTGCCGGACTAACCAAGTCTCTGCTTCAAGCCGCGACCGCCCAGAACTGTCCTAATCTCTGCCTTCAGCCTAGTCTCTGCATCCAGCCCTGGAATGGTACTTATCTTCCTTTGGCGTTAAAGACATAACTTATATGCGACTTACCAGAAAAGGTTTCAAAAAAGTTCAATAAATCTCAATCTTTTTTTAATTAGCTAAGAAAAGCCTAACTCTAGAGTGACCAATATATTAGCATATCATCTAGAAACAAAACAAAATAACGATATATAATAAGTATAAAAATCAAACTTATCAATGATATGTTAGTAACTGCAGAATACTTTCGTCTAGCGACGATCCTACACAAAATGGTGTTAAGCAACCAGATTACGTCTATAGAACGTGAGGCGTTGTTACACAAATCAGGGCTGATTAAGCTAGAGGACAATAGATGGAAGGAACCTGACGGAGCAATATTAACGATGGACTATGATTCTAACAAACAGCGAATGTAATGCCTGAGTGTCAAGTATTTAATATCACAAATAATTCTTCGGAAGGAGCATTAGAAATTCAATATACACCATGCAATACTGGGATCGCAGCGGGTTACACCGTTGTCTCGGGAACAATAACAATGTGCTCGTTCGCCGGACCATACATAACTTCAGGTGAAGGAACTATAGAAAGAGTTTTTGATGCTGAGTTAAAAGGGATTGGCGAACCACAAAGTTAAATATGAATCTAGTTTGAAACTATTGATTATTATACAACTATAAGGAACTGAAAGACAATTAAAGTATTTCATTATTAAACAATTTTAAACAACTAAAAGAAAATTATGAGCGATTCATTTGACATTTTTAACTTAGGCGTGGAAGATGTGGAAACACACCAGCCTGAAAGAACAAGCGTAAACGAAGTTTACAAACCTACAGCCGACGACGGTAAAGACGGCACTTACAAAGCATTAATTCGTTTTGTACCAAACCCAGAGAACCCAAGAAAATCTCTGATACAAAAGTACGTACACTGGTTAACTAACTCTAATGGAGATGGTAAACTAGTAGACTCTCCACAAACAATTGGTGAACACTGTCCAATTGCAGATGTATTCTGGAAATTAAGAAAATCAGATTCTGCAGTAGACCGTAAGTCATCAGAGAAATTAAAGAGACGTCAGCAGTACTATTCTCTAATTAAGATCGTTAAGGACCCACAAAACCCAGAGTTAGAAGGTACTTACAAAGTATTCAAATTTGGATATAAGATTAAAGAGAAGATTGATTCTGAATTGAAGCCAGATTTTGGTGAGCCAACTCAGGTATTTGACCTATTCGAAGGTAAGAACTTTGAGCTTGTTATTACAAGACAAGGGGAATATAACAACTACGATAAGTCTAAATTCTCTTCAAGTAAATCTGCAATCTTAATGGGAGAAACTCCAGCAGAAAGATCTAAAGAGGCGATGGCAAGTATTAAAGAGGAATTGGAAGCAGCTCCTTCACTTGCAACATACGATTACAAAGCATGGGACGAAGACACTCGTTCATTTGTAAACAACGTTCTTAGAATGTATCTAAATCCAGGCGATTCTATTGCAGAGGTTACATCAACACCTGCATCGAAAGCAGCTCCAAAAGCAGCACCTGTAGCAGCAGCGGCCACTCCGGCAGCAGCAGCTCCAGTAGCAACTGCAACGGAACCAGCAAAAGCTAATACCGATGATGATTTAGATTCTTTCTTGAATGACCTCAACCTCTAATAACATACAATTAACTGAGGAGCTTAAGAGCAGAATAAAGAAGGCACTGAAACAAGTATGTGTTGAAGCACATTCTACTCCTAACAAGCAACTACTTAAAGACATGCCAGGGCGAATAACCCTGGCGTGTCCTTATTGTGGTGACTCCCATGAAGATGATACCAAAAAACGTGGTAACATGTATTGGGACACTCTTCAGTATCATTGTTACAATTGTTCAGAACATACAAATCTATATGGACTATTAAAGGACCATCAGATTAAAATGCCTAATTCAGGAGACTCATTTACTATTATAGACTATATAAAAGCAAATAAGTCCCAGGTTAGCCAAGAACAAGTATTAAAGAACTCATCTCTTGCTAGCGTCCAAGATTTGGCATTAACTGTATCTGAATTTAAACAGATATTCGGCGCTAAAGAAATAACACCAGGTGATTGGATATGGTTCCAACTTAAAGATAGGTTATTACACAATAAATCTAACGAATTTCTTTTCTCCCAAAAAGGTAACAGATTATGGATCTTAAATATGGGAATGGAAGGTAAAATTATCGGCGCACAATCCAGAAGAATGAAAGGCTATGGGTCTAGGTATTTAACCTATGATCTACCTAAGCTCTATGAAGAATGGGGAAAGCCGCTTGATCTACCACCTGATGAACTAACAAAACTTGCAAAGGCCTCAACACTATTTGGAATTATGCAGGTTAATTTCCAACAGCCAGTCACTCTATTTGAGGGACCAATCGATGCAAAGTTTATGCATAATTCTTTAGCCCTAGCTACTGCCGGTAGGACTACTGATGAATTTGATGAAATGGCAACTGTACGTTATATGTTTGATAACGATGCAACAGGTAAAAAGAAGATGGCAGAGAAATTAAAGAAGGGAAGACCAGTGTTTATGTGGTCTAAATTTCTAACAGATTTTAAGCTAGATACATATAATATAAAAGATCTCAACGATTTGGTTAGAGTATGTTTCGAGCAAAAATCCAAAGCATGGAAAGAAATTGAAAACTATTTTACAGCAAGCGAATTAGATCTATGGTATGTATAACTAATATGGTAGAAGATAATCTAGAAGACTTTCTGAAAGATTCAGAAAGATTTAAAGGCAACAAGTTAATTGTTGATTTTGAGGTAGAAGAGTTTAACGTACAGAGTAATAACTTTGTTGTGGAGAAGCCTAAATTTAAAAAAGGCCAAAAGGCTGCTAAATTTATTAAGCCAAATCCAAACAAAAAGTCTCTGTTCTAATATAACTAATATGAGTAAAGAAAAGATTCAAGCATTAGATCAAAAGTTATCTGCACAAAGAACACAATGGTCTGATACAATAAGAGGACTCGCAAGAGGACTTAAAAAAGTAGATGGTATGGAACAGGTAATAGCAGAAACGCTATCATCAAGACAGACTTGTGTAGATCAGATTGCATACCTAAACGTAAAAATAAAAGAACAGAAGACAGGAATAAGTTTAAGATATAGGGAAGCCTATATTAGATACTATGAATATGACTATAAGTTAGGTGAAAAACAAAAAGAAAAGTTTTTAGAAGGAGACCTAGCAGATGACAATATGATATTATCTCATCTTGAAAACCAATTAGAATTCTTTGCAAGTTCAGTTAAGACCCTAGATAATATGGGCTTTGCAATTAGAAATCGATTGTCTCTGAACGGACTATAATAAATGGAACTAAGTTTAACTGAAAATAAACAGTTTCTGCGAATTGATGAAGCAACTGAGCTAGAATTAGAACAGCTTAATATTACATTCAATCGTAGAATTGATAACTGGCGATTTCACCCTCTGGTGAAGAAAGGTCTATGGGACGGCTATATCTCTTATATGAAAGATGATAAGTGGATTCCTTCCGGGCTTTGGAAAGAGGTGATGGACATGGCCAAAACATATAAATATGAATTAAAAATGAATGGTGTTACTTCACTATTCGATGCTAGTGTAAAACAAGAAGAATTCACAGAATGGGCTCTTGATTATTTTGATGGTTATGAAAAAACACCACATGGTTATCAAATAGAAGCAGCATATAATATCTTAAAGTTTAGAAGATGTTTAAGTGAGTTAGCTACATCAGCAGGTAAAACTCTTATCTCGTATATGGCAGTTGCGTATATGTTAGACAAGGCTAAAGCAGGTAGAATACTATTTATTGTACCAAACGTTTCGTTAGTTGTACAAGCCTCTGAGGACTTTATAGAGTATAACTGGAAGAATCAAACCAATATTAAAATACAACAGATCTATTCTGGTCAAAAGATTAGAGCAGGTAGAAATGTAGTGATAGGTACTTATCAATCACTTGTTAAAAAGGATAAAGAATATTTTGAACAATTTGATGCAGTTGTTATTGATGAAACACATAAGGCTAAATCTACTTCAATTAAAACAATCTTACAAAAATGTACATCAGCTAATTATAGGTTCGGGCTCTCCGGTACAATTCCAAAACCAAAGACCTTAGATCGATTAACCTTAATGGCACATACAGGACCGGTAATCACAGAGATAGGTGCGGCATTTCTTCAAGATGAAGGTCACATTGCTGGGTGTAATGTAAAGATAATAAAAATGGATTATGCTCCGGAAAGTACTAAGAATGCTTTTCATGAGATGTCCCAGAACAGATATGAGAGTAAAGATGTATACAGATTTGAAAGCAACTATGTTATTAATTCAACAGGGCGCCTTGCTTTCATTACAAACATTATTTCCAGAGTACGGGGTAATAGCCTTGTTCTTTTCCACAGGATTGAACATGGTAAAAGAATATATGAAAAGCTGCGTCAAGATAGTGATAAGCCAATATACTATGTGGATGGAAACACCGACAAAGATATTAGAGAAGAATACAAGAAAAAGATGGAAGCAGGCGCTCAAGTGGTTATTGTTGCCTCTTATGGTACCTTCTCGACCGGTATATCGATTAATAAAATCCACAACATATTCTTTACAGAATCGTTTAAATCGGAAGTAATTATTAGACAATCAATTGGTAGGGGTTTAAGAAAACATCATACTAAATCAGAGGTAAACATTATTGATTTTGTAGATGATTTATCCTCTCCGGGTTGGGATAATTACCTTATCAGACACTCAAAAGCTCGCCAAAAGATCTATAAGGAACAGAAGTTTCCTTTTGAGATAAAAAACGTGCAATTTGATGGAGATATATAATACTATAGTACAAGAAAGTAAAAACAAAATTACATAACATGAGTTCACAAAAACTACAATCTTTTGAAGATTTTGCTAAAGCGAATACTGTAGCTAAAGCAGCAAAACTTGAAGAAGAACAATCAGCTAAACGCGATGCGTCAGCTGCTCAATTTAAATCAATCCTATCAGAATTTGGAGCTACTACAATAAAAGAACTTACAGAAGAAGATAGAACTAAATTCTTTGCCGCGTTAAGTGCATCTGAAGTTTCTGAATCAATAGCAATTATTGAAGAGGGTACAAGATCTCAAATCGGTAAAATCAAAAAGAACGGAAAAATCTCAACAGTGTATATGCACTATGATGGTTACCCAGACCACATGTTACCTACAATTAAAAAGGGTTACAAAGATGGAAAGGCAGTAGACTTACTACTGAAGAAAGGGGGTGGTTCAGGTCTAGAAGCAAATGTAGATGATATTAAATTCTACGGCGACAAGGCCACTATTGATGGTAATATGAAAGATACTGAGAAGTTTGTAAAAGACGCTGCTAATAACGGCGGAGCTGAATTCATCTACCTATATTCCGAAAGAGATTCTAAATGGTACATGGTTGATATTTATGACAGTTACGATTTAGTTCCTGCATTTGAATCTATGATGATTAATGAAAAGTTTGTAGTATCTAAAGGTAATTTAAGAGATGCTAAGAAAGTTGCTAAATGGTTAGAATCATTCTTCACGAACCATATTGCATTAATGGACGGACCGCTTTTATTAGGTGTTTGTAAATACTTATTAGCAGAATCATTAACAGATGCTAACTTCCACAGATACAGAGATCCTGTAAGTAAGAAAATAGGTGGTAAGATTACAACTATTACAGTAGAGATTGATAAACTAGGAGGACAGCAAATTCCTGTAAGTAAAAAATCAATTATGAATTTACTAGACGAACATTATTCTGGATTAGCTAACGCTGCAGGATGGTCAGGTATTGGTATTGTTGAAGGTATGGCTTTATTCTTAGACGGATTTGGTCACTCTAAAATAGCAGAAGATATTACTGCCGAATTTAATTTAATATGGGCTAATGAGTCTGTAATGAATGAGGGTAATGCATTTTTAGCTGCAAGAGCTAAGGCGATCGAAGAAGATGCTGAAGAATTTGAATTTAACGGTAAGAACTTTCCAGTAATTAAAGAAGATGCAGAGGCTGAAACAGTTGAAGAAGGTAAAGTATCTCAGGCATTGGCTGCAATCGAATTAGCTAAAGAACTTGAAGAAGACGAAGTTGAAGAAGGACACCATGATAAAGAAGAAGTTGAAGAGACTGAAGAAGTTACTGAAGCTAAATTTGTAAAAGATTTCGATAAAGATGTTTTAGATGCTGAGTACAAAGCTGATATAACAACTCATTATCCATCTGCTAAATTCTTTATTGGTAAAATGACACACTTCTTTGGAGAACTAGAACCAAACTTATACTTTAAAGCTTACTATGCTAAGTATTACAAAGAAGATACAGGCAATAAAATTGATGGTGAATTTAAAATCACTTCAATTTACTCTGAAAAAGGTAGCAAGTATGTAAACCTATATGTTGAATCTGCTGATACGGTAGAAGCTCCAATAGTAAATGAAGCTGAAGTTAAATCTGATGAAGATTTTAAAGAGTATGCATTCGCTGTTTTACAAAAAGCATTCGGAGAAGATTTTGACGAAGCAAAAGCACAAGAAGTGGTAGACGGTTTATTGTCTAAGCATGGTGAAGAATATGGAGCTGCAATTGGAGCACTAACATCATCATTAGGATAAAAACAAACTAAATACTTCTTATGAAGATATACACTAATTTTACAGAATTTTTAAACGAGAAACTCCAGGTGAACAACTTGGAGGATTTCGTATTTGAAGGTGGAGCAGCAGGACACATGATGCACCCTTTCGATGACCACTCATTAACTTTTGCAGATTTCAAGACTATTGTTAAATCTTCATTACAAGGTGGGTTAGATTTCGAAGAGGCTGCAACTGAAAAGACTGATGGTCAAAACCTATTTGCAACTGTAAAAGATGGTCAAGCAATGTTTGCCAGAAATAAAGGGCAAATGATAAATCCACTAGACCTAAATGGTATCATTAAGATGTTTACTGGCCACGCGTCAAAGCTGGTTGAAGAAACATATATCTTTGCTGCTAAAGATCTAGCAGAGGCGCTCCCAGCGCTTAAGGATCAATCAATGTTCGCGAACGGATTGAATTTCGTTAATATGGAACTAATTTACTCTAAAAACCCTAATGTTATCTATTATGACAGAGATGTTATACAATTTCATGGTATTGTAGAGACTGATGGTGAAGGTAATCAAACTGGAAAGCAAAATATTGCTACAGAACTAGTTAAAGCTCTTAAAGAATTAAAGTCAGATGTTCAAAAGACGTTTACAATAATTCCCCCTCAAATTTTAAAGTTAGGAAAAGACATTAACTTTGATGAAAGAGTCGGCTATTACGAAAAGGCAATAAATAAACTAAGAGATACTTATAGTCTATCAGATCAAGATGAGGTTAAAATGTATCACGAGATGTGGTGGAGAGGCCAAATCGAAGAGAACTTTGCAGACCTAGACCCTGCACATAAAGAGGGTTTACTTTTAAGATGGGCTTACTTAGATAAGAAGACACTTAAGTTAACTGCATTAAAGAAGGAATTAACACCGGAACAAAATAAGGCTGTTAAAGATTTTGATGGTCAAAGAAATAAGAAGTATAAAGAAAACATTTTACCTTTTGAGAATCTATTTTTAGAGTTAGGTGCAGATGTTTTAAAGAACGCTTCTAATTTTGTAGCTGCTAATCCAGATGCTGAAAAAGCAAGATTACATAATCAGATTAGAACTGAAGCTGGCAAGATTAAAAAGAATGGCGACCTTACTCAAATTGAAAAGGTTGAAAAAGAACTAAAAAGACTAGAGGGAATTGGTGGTATTGAGTCGATCATCCCAACAGAAGGAGTGGTCTTTAAATTTAAAGGAAAAACCTTTAAACTAACAGGTACTTTTGCTGCGATTAACCAGCTAATGGGTATCATAAAATACGGAAGATAATGGCACTACAAAATCTAAAAACATATTTCGAAGGAGCAAACATTTCAGATGTGGATACGTTACTAAGTAACAAATGTATTGTAACTGAAAAAATTAGCGGTTCTTCTTTTCATGTTAAAAGAGAAGGTAGCGGCTTTGTATATTACAAGTCTGGTTCGAAGGATAAAATGAATGTCATAGATCGTACTATTGTAAGATATTATGAAAATGCAATTAGACACTTTAAATCAGTTTCTATGGATGCAATGGAAGATATGCCATTTGACTGGAAATTCGGATTTGAATATTTAGGTGATAATAAAACAATTGATGTTGAATACGATGTATTGCCTAAGTCTAATTTAATCCTAACACACATACAAGTAATGCAACCTTCTAACCCTAACAAAGTTAGAAAGGTAATTAGAGATACTAAAATACTTAACAAGTGGGCAGGTTTATTAGAAGTTGCTCCACCACCTGTATTATTTGAAGGCCAATTACACTCAGGACAAAAAGATGATATTAAAAGAATACTTGGAATGTCTGTGTTAGAGTTTGAAAAGACATTTGAAGATAAAGATAGTCCTTCATTTACAAGAACAGTCTTTGGTATATTTAATGAGAATATGAAGCAATCGGCTTTAATGAATGATTTATCTAAGGATGTTTCAGGATTTATAGTTAATTTTCATGATGGTAAATCTTTACAATCTTTTAAACTAGAGAAGTTTAATAAAAAACCAAGTGAAGATAGAAAACCATCTGACATGTATCAAATTACAATATTAGATATAGTAGAACATTTAACTCAATTTAATTTTGAGGACATTAACTTGTCAGAAGAAGAAACTGATAAAAGATATTTAGAGCTAATGTCTGAAGTTTTTAATAACTATGTTGAAAAGAATGCTACTAAATACATTGGTGCTAAGTTTGATTCTGCAGATTTTTCAGAATCACCTATGTTTGAATTAAACCACAAGTTTTTACAGAACGAAAAAACACTAACTCTAGTACAAGATAAAATACTTTCCGAATTATTTAAAATAACATTAGGTAGTTTTAGAAAGAAAAGAAATAAAGAGACAGATCTTATTAATGCAGATCTAATGAATAATATTAATTCTATTATTGAAAAGATTGATTCATTAATAATGGCTGAAACTAGTGAGAACGATGTACAAAGTTTTAATCAATATTTACTTAATAAGAAGATTAGTACTCAAGTAAGTCCAATTACTGAAGCATTAAAAGTAGATTACCCAGAACATGGTAAGAAATTAGTTAATATGTTTGTTGGTAGATTCCAACCATTTACACTAGGCCATGCTAAAGTAGTCGAAACTATTCATAAGCAAAATGGACACCCGGTAGTAATCTTATTAGTAAAAGCTAAGAACAAGAAAAAAGAGGATGCATTTAAAAGACCTTATGATGAGGACACTCAAGTTGCAATGATTAACTCTTTAAAATCTAAATATCCAATTGAAGAAGTTTTTGTAATTCCAACTGGTGGTATTGACACTATGTTTAATGCAATGAGACCAAAATACGAACCAGTATTATGGGGAACAGGAAGTGATAGAATGAAGACTTATGGTTACCAAGTAGATAAGCAAGAATATAGAGATGATCTAGGAGTTAGAGATGACTTTGGTTTATTTGAAATCCCTAGAACTGGTAAGAACATTTCAGCAACACAGGTAAGAAACGCTATGTTAGATGGTGATGAGAAACTGTTTAAGAAGCTAACTCCTAAGCCGTTACATAACATGTATGCAGAGTTAAAGACTAAACTGGAAAACTCTATGGGCGTAATGGCCGAATCTGCTGAGATAGAGTTCTTAACCTTTGACAATTTTATTAAGAATATATAAACAAATACAGCATATTAATATGAACAAAATAAAAACATTCGAAAGCTTTAACGAAAGCCGCAAAGGCGAAGAAGTAAACGAATCCATTCCATTTGGATCATTTTACTTTAATAGTAGAACTGAGTTCGGAGACCATATCGATAGTTTACCAGAAAAAGGTTCCACTAAATATTTAGTAATGGCACACAACAATGTAGATTTTAATGGACAGTCTATTAAATTACAAGGCGGCCATACTATGGGATCAGCAACTTCAAAAAACATTTTAGGAGTTTTTGAAGATGAAGCATCTGCGACAGAAGCATATAATATTGCTATGAAAAGTCCAGAGGGAACTTTTGTTTCATTTACAATGGGTACTTTATTTGCAAAGTCTAAATTTGCATTTCAATATACTGAAACTACTGGACATCAAGCAAAAATTAAAGTAAAATAATTATGGAAAAATTCGAAGATTTCTTAAAAGAAGGCAAGAAGATACAAATTAAAAGAAAGTATACTGAAAACCATCCTGCAGCTACTGTTGGCAAAACAGCTAGTGTTAGAAACGAAATTTTAAAAGCAGTAAAAGACGGAGTATTAACAGAAGAGGAATTTACTAAAATACTTTCAAAGGTATCTAAAAGCCCTAACAGATGGAGATCTTCAAATTCAAAATATTTCTTTGTTTCTGAGGATGGTGTTAAGCTTTCAAAATGGGGTCTTAGAATTTTAAGCGAATTAGACGCACCTGCATTAAAAGCTTTTCCTATTCACGAAGCTATTAAAATCACTAAAGATGATTGGCCTATTATTAAATTTAAAGACGGTGGTAAAAAGTATGAAGTAGAATTTGATGATTATGATGTTATCGATGACCATGGAAACGAAGGAAAGGATGTATACTTTATGGGTACAGATCAAGATGGAAAAGAATGGACTATCGACGCATCAGTAGGATATAACTACGAAAACTCAGGTAATATAGATGATATTCATTATGATACTTTAGCAAGAATGGACGAATCAGTTACTGAAGCTAAAGAAGAGCCAATTGTTGCATTACTAAAACTTGGTTTATTCGCTTCAAAGGGAACGGGTGAGAAAAAGTTACTAAGACTTTCTGATGATTTTGAAGAAATAGGTGATGAACAAGCTGACGAAATAGCAAGCCATCTGAATATGGCAATTGAATTATTTCAAGATGGATATTCTAAAGATGCAGTATCGCACTTTAAGAAATTTAACAAGGCATGTAAAGATGAACTAGCTCTAATGAAAAAGCAAGGATTAGCCGAATCAGTAGTTAACGAAAAGGATGACGCTGGAGATCATTTAGATAAGCTTGCCGAATTAGTAGGTAAAGCAAAAGACTTTATGTCAGTTGGTAAAGAATTAAAAGCAGCTAAATATAAATACGACTTTGGTACAGGCATGATGCCACATTACCAAGTAACAGCAGATGGATTTACCTTTATGATCCTTAATAAAAAGTATGTTGACAAAGGAGACAGAGAAGTCAATGGTATTGCTATCGGTCTACTAGAAAATATTAAAACACAAACAACAGATATGGAAAATACATTTTCAATACACGAATCATTTGAATCATTTAATGGAGCAACCGGATTCTTAAACGAAGCATTAGGTAGTCAATTACTAGCTAGCGTTTTGATGAGTAACAAAGAAGGTAAATACGGTAAGCAAAATTTAAAGTCACTAGCTGGTGGTTTTTACCAATTAGCTAAAGTTGCATTAGATAAAGTAGGTGATGAAGATATGATAATAAGTAATAATCCAACCAAGGTGTTTAAAGAACACGGTGGATCAAAGCATATATTATTCTTTATATCTGATAACGAAAAAGATAACCCATACTGTCCTTATGACGCTGGTTATGGTTCATTAAAAACTGTACCAGGTGGAGGCCTTCTAATAGCAGCAATGTCTGGCGATAGAGAATTTTATACTAATGACTGGTCTAGATACTCAAGAGATAGAGCATTTAAAAAAGACGGTAAAAAAGGTAAAGATGACCAAGTTGGCGTATCACATAAATACAGAGGCTGGTCAGGAACTGGACTTAATAATGGTAAAAGAATCGCAGAAGTTTCTGATAGAGTTCTTGTTATTAACCTAGACCTAATTAGACAAAAGTATTCTACTGACCAATTAAGAGCAGCTAGAGCTGAAGCTAAACGTGGTGCAATTGCATTTACTAATGATAAAGATTTTAAGAAAGCTAACAACGACAGATACCACCAAATTTTAGCTACTAAGGCTGCAACAATGCCATTAGATAAAATGGTAGCAGATGCAATCGATATGTTAACCGATCAAATTAAAGATGGTTTAGCTAGTGGTAAAAAGACTAGATATGAGGAAATCAAAATTGGTGAAAACGCAAAAGGTAAAGAAGTAAAACTTAGAGATGCTTCTAATCACATGTCAAATATATTAGATGATTATTCTAGATATTGTGATTATGTTAGACAAGAAGAAGAATCTGAAAAAAGATTTGGTTCATCTGAATCTTGGTATAAAAAAGAGATTAAGAATTACGCTTTATCACTTAAAGAAAAAATAGCTAAAATCGAAGGATTTGATTACGCTTGGTAATAAAACTAAAACAAAGATATGAAAACAATTCCAACATTTAAACAATTCTTAAACGAGAAGGCTTATAGAATGACTGGCATCTACGCTGCTAAAGGCTTAGTAGGTAAAGTAATGCAAGCGTTTAAACAAGAGATTAAAACGGTAAAATACGAAGGAGACTCAGCTGCAACTTTAACAGAAGTTAATAAAGAATGGGCTAAGTTTGAAGATAAAGCTAAGAAAATAATTTTGGATCAAGTTGAAAAAGGAGCAAAAGATATGGAGACAGTATTATTTGTAACTGCTAATTTAAGTGAAGAATGGAAAGCTGACGAAGTTAATGGCTTAAACTCATCAGACGGTTCTGGACCTTTATACATATCATACGCAACATGGAATGAAATGATAATTAATGTTGGTTTTATGGATGATGCTAACGGTAATAAATTAGGTAAAAAAATAGATAAGACTGGAATGATGAACTCTCCAGTAGCAAGTAAAAAAGATGTTATCTATGGTGAATACGATAGACAGGTTGGTAATAACAATCTTGAACTTAGAGACGCTGAATACATTCAAATAGACGCAAAATAATATGTCAGAACTTATTGGACCATTAGAAGAAAACTCAGCAGGAGCAGTATCTTTAAACCCTGGTATGACTATTGGTGGTATTGGAGATCCGGTTTTACCAACAGCAACTACTGTAGGTTCAGGAGATGTTCTTTCAGTCGCAGATATAGATGATGATGAAGAAGAAGCTAAGAAGGATAAAACAAAAAAGAATTTAGAAATGGAATCATTACACTTAACGTTCGAAAGTTTTACAAATAAATTAAATGAAGATGCTACAGCATCTTTATATGAATCTGCAATATTAGAAAATGCAGTTAGAGATTTACATTTTGAAACTGATCCAGAGAAAGCTGAAGAATTAAAAATAGAAATAGGCGCGTCTCAAGGAGAAGTTACAAGAAGAAAACAAATCGAAGGTGGTGAATATTCACTAAGAAGATTTAGAAAAGAGATTAAGTACGATACTACTGGCGAAGATCTTGGTGTATTTAAACCTGGTAGCTATATGGCTGCTACTTCTAAATTAGGTGATGGTCCACATAAGAAAGCTGTTGCTAAAGTAAAATGGAATAGAAAGAAATATGACCAATGGTTAGAAGATGTTGCATCTAATGGCGGCTGGGAAAATGCTTATGATATGGCACAAAATGCTAAACACGAACCAGGTCTATTACAATGGGCTAAGAAAGAATTTAGAGGTGAAGATGTAATGCAAAGAATCCAATGGGATATTGAAGCATTTGCAGAATAAATATTGTTAATAACTTTAACAGAATAATAAGCCTGATACTTTTTAGTTTCAGGCTTTTTTATTATATTAGTACTATAATAAACAAGATATATAATTAATGAACTTACAAAACTTCACAGATTTTAGACTTTTAACAGAGGCAAAGAATTCACTTAAGATGAATGTGCCATCTGATATATTAGATCTACATAAGCTATTTAAAAAGAATGGTAAAGAACTTTTTATAGTTGGCGGTGCAGTTCGAGATGCATTACTCGGTAAGAAGCCAAAAGATTTTGATTTAGCAACAGATGCATTTCCAGCAGAAGTTATTGATATAGTTACTAAAGCAGGTTACACAACCACCGGAGAAGTTGGACATCAATTTGGTGTGGTTATTGTAAATGTACCATCAGATCCAGCTGGAGTTGAGGTTGCAACATTTAGAGAAGATATTGGTAAAGGCCGAAGACCTGATGCCGTGGAGTACTCAACAATAGATAAAGACGTTTTAAGACGAGATCTAACTATCAATGCATTATTCTATGATATGGGAACTGAAGAGGTTGTCGATCTTGTGGGAGGCTTAGATGATATAAAGAATTCAAAGATTAGAACGGTCGGTGTTGCTGCAGATAGATTTGCAGAAGATCCACTTAGAAAATTAAGAGCCTTAAGATTTGCTGGTAGAACCGGAAGTAAATTAGAAAAAGAAACTGCAGAAGCAATTCTAACAGATAATAGTTTAGAAGGTATTAGCCCAGAAAGAATCAGAGATGAATTTAAGAAATCAGTAACGACTGCAAAGTCTGCTAAGAAATACTTAGAAATGGTTTCTGAATTTAAGCTATGGAATATTATGTTTCCGACATTACCTATTAGTGAAAAGTTTATCGATACAAATAATTGGTTAATTCAATTGACTCATTTGTTCATGGCAAATGATACAGATATTCTTAAGAAAGAAATGAACAAGGCTACATTTTCAAATGATGAAATTAGTGGAGTTATATTCTTAAAGAACTTAATGGCATTTAATCCAGCTAATGTGTTTGATACACATAAGCAATTTAAAAATAGCGGACTTGATAAGAAGGTTATTTTAGAATTTGTAAAGATTAATAGACTAGATGCTAAAATGATTAAAGCCTTTTTTAAATACAAGCCATCTACAAATGGTAAAGATGTTATGAAGGAATTCGGAGTTAAAGGCCCAGATGTTGCACTTAAGATCAAACAGATCGAAGCAGAAAAGTTTGCAATTCTTGCAAAATAATTGCCTCTAGATTTTTTTATGTCAAATATTTTTCGTATATTAGTACTATAAATCATGGACGACAAAAGCAAAAAATTAAAAGAAGTAAATCTAACACTACAAGAGTGGTTAGATGCTTTGCGTATGCCGACTCCAGTGAGAAACAAAAAGAAATATAGACGTACTAAGAAGCATAAAAATAAAGACAATGATTAACTCTGGTAGAGAATGGGATTTCATGGATAATAGTAAGATCGTCGTAATCGGCGATATTCACGGACACGTGAGTTGGAAGAAGATTATCGAGTTAAATCCTGATGCTACTGAGTTTGTATTCATTGGAGACTACTTTGATTCATTTTCAGTTTCACACGCGGAACAAATTTACAACTATAAAGATATTATTGCATGGAAAGAATCTACTGATGTTAAAGTAACTATGTTAATCGGTAACCATGACTTTCACTATATGTCAGAATGTGGCGGCCGATATGGCGGATATAGTGCATGGCATGCTGCAGAAATCGGTGAACTCTTAAGAGAAACTAAAGAACATTTACAAGTAGCATATCAAGTAGATAGGTTTTTATTTACACACGCTGGTGTTTCGAAAGAATGGTATGACACTAATTTCCCAGAAGGCGGTAATATCCCAGAACAAATTAATGATCTTTGGTCTTATGATAAGAGATCGTTTAATCATAGTGGTATGGAAATGTATGGTAATTATGATGGTGAAGGTCCAATGTGGATTAGACCTCAAGCCCTAAGACGTAATCCTCTTAATGATACTATTATACAAGTCGTTGGGCATACTAACATGAAAGTGATCGATTATGATGATAACCACTATTTTGTTGACGCACTCCCGTATGAGTATCTTTGTATTGAAAATGGAGTACCAGTTATCTACGAACTTTAGTGAAACAAACGAGGCTATTCCTCTATAAAGATTAATTAAATCTAGTTCTATGAACATATTAAACGAAGCAGACAAAATCATCAACCACAGATCAGAAGAGAAAGAACGCCAATATGGTCCTTTCGAAGAAGGCATGCGAAGAGCTGCCATGGTTTGTTCAGGCATGACAGGTAAAGAATTTACTGGAGCCGACATGTATGCAGCACTTGTTGCACTTAAATTAAGCAGACACTCTTACAACTATAAAGAGGATAATCTTCTAGATGCAGTCGCATATATTGGCGGACTAGATAATTATATTAAGAAGTATGGCTATGGCGATACTGAAAAGCCTATTAATTTAACTGATGCAGATGCTGGAATCGATGACAACCAATAGCCAAATATATTTTACTGATTTAGAGAAAGACAAAAATGCTAAGATAGGTATTGCAGCTCTAGTAGGTAAATTAAGTCCGAAGCCACAATCACATAAATCAGGTTGGGCTTTCAAACTTGCAAATCAACTAACCGCCGCAGGATATACAGATGTTACAGTAGTTACAGATGTTGTAACTCATTGGGAAGAGAATTTCCATGTAATGTTATTAGAACACGGTATGGAATTTAAAGGCAACTTCAATATATTTGGAGGTGCTAATGATGATTTATACAATCAAGTAATTAGATTATTTTCAAAAGGTGTTAGGATGTATTCACTACACCATGATATGCCTTGTGTAGGTACTCTAATTGAGAAACGTTTAAAGACAGGTTCTGATCTTTTTAAAACCCTAGAGGTTCGTATAGAAGATGCTAAGGAACTCTGCGCTAGTATTCCCAGAGTAGACCGAATCCAAAAGACAAATAAACTTTGCTTTGGAGACTCACATTCTTTTAGTCAATATACCCCAGGGTATATGACCGATCGAAATGATGGATTAACTCTATTCGGTACGTTAAGACGAGGCCTTCGTTCTTATGTACCAGAAGAAATCCAAGAGCTTAGGATCTATCTAGGGAATATAGATATTAGACATCATCTTATGAGACAAGCTAATCCTAGCAAAGCTCTAAAAGATATGATGGCTATTTATGAACAACAACTAATCGATTTAGAAATTGATAATATTGAAGTTGTTCAAGCTCTACCAATTGAAAATGAATCCAGACCTCTACCAAAAACAGGGTACTATAAAGATACTCCATTTGCAGGTAGTTGGGCTGAAAGAACTGAACTGGTAAAACAGTTTAATCAAATGGTAACCGATATGTGTGAAAGAAATGACTGGAAGACTTGGAAACACCCGGATGTTTACCTAAACTCTTTTGGAGAGTTAACATTCGATGTAATGGAAAAGCCTAAGTCAGTTCATATTGCACGAGAGTATTATCGTTGGGATTTAGTTAAGAACGAACCTAACTCAAAACTAACCAAAGCAACCCTTGCATTATTTTAATATATGAAAGAATACCAAATAATAATAACACCATTAAATGCCAACGACGCTAGCTACATATTAGTAATTGAATCTGATAGAATAGAGTGGTCGATGGAACAATACCAAAGAAACCGAGATGCTTTCGATTGGAAAATCAAAGAAGTGAATGAGTAACAAAGTTCAAATTAAGACAACTAAATATTATGATGAGTTTATCAGGTACTATGACCTGGCATTAAAGCAACAAGAGCGTTCAAATCTAGGTATGGTAGATCATGCCGATAGTGGAATGAACGATCCGCTAATGGAACAGATTCAGCTATATGATGTCGTTGAACGAAAGTACGCAGGTTTTAGCCAGATCATAAACGATGTATTTTATGGTTGGACTCCAGAGCATCCCTATTGGAAACACATGGAGGCTGGTAAAATTTACCCCCAAAGAGAAGAGGTTGCAAAAAACTGGACTGGTAAGAGAGATACTTTTGGACTAGAAGAATACCTATACATCTTTATTCTACATAGAGTTTGTGGTTCTGCAATTAATTACGCAACTAAACCATCTGGTTATCATAATACAATCTTATTTGATTTACATGATTGTGAGTCTATTGAAGATATGTGTGAGAAGGTAAAACACCACCCAACTTCATTTTATACTTCAGTCGGTTATCAGTTCCCAGCATTTCCTAAGCCACCAGCTCCGGAATTAGGTGAAGATTCATTTGTAGGTATGACTAGTTTTAAAGAACCAGAATATGTGTACAAAAAAGGTGGTGATTATTTCCTATGTGAATTTGCACCAAGACTTGCAAGAGACATGGCAGGCTACTTAAGAGAAGGTGGTAAGAAGGATTTAAGAGAGTTAGGAGAATGGATGTTTAAGTGGAATGCCGATAACGGATTAAGAGCTTATAGATTCCAGTATGCTGCAGTTATTGCAGATGTATGTGATTGGTACCCAGAATTTATGAATAGAGAATCAATGTTCTATTATGGTACTAATGCAGTAGAATGTATTGGTTATCTTGCAGATCCTGTAGAAAAGAAAGGGAAGAAGTCTGAAGAGTTCTTGGATGCAGTTATGACTAAGATTTATGAAGATACTGGTAGTCTTCCATATAACGCTGAGGATGTAGCTTGTGATTTTATTAGATGGATTGAAAACTATCTAAGACCAGGTGCAGATTATTCGCATATTAATATGGACACTCTATGGAATTCCTCAACTATTAAAGATCATCCATTTGGAAGACAAAAGGCTATGTTAGACTTAGGGTTATTAGAAACATTTAATGGTATGACTTCATTTCCATCAGATGATAAAGTTCTAAAAGCAGCTAGTACGAACGTAGAAGAATACAAACAAAAAGTAAAAGAATTATATGGCACATAATAACCACACAAAATCACTTTACAATCAAGACTTAAATCTGATGATGCCAAATAAACAGGCATGGTTAGATTTAGCAGGTGACTGGGTAGATCCTTTCGAGGCTCCACAATTAGTAGACCATGAAGGATTTAAAGTAATAAGAGAAGACCTGATGGGCTTTGGATCTAAATGTAGATTTGGAGATATTCTAGTTCAAACATGTCCAAAAGATACATTAGTATATGTTCAACCTAGATATGGATTTGCAGGTATTTCCTTAGCATATTTAGCAAAGAAGTATAATAAGAAACTTGTACTATTTAGTCCATCACAAAAAGAGATTTCAGATCATCAAGCGATCTGTGTAGAAATGGGAGCTGAAATGAAATTTAAAAGAATTGCAGCAATGCCAGTCTTAAATGCTCACGCAAAGAAATGGGCAGAAGCAAACAATGCATTCTTTATTCCCCTAGGACTTAAACATGAGCTAGTTACAGCGGCTGCTGTGAAGGTCGCGCATACTATTGCAGAAACACATGGGTACCCTGATGAAGTATGGTCAGCAATATCCACTGGCGTTCTACAGAGGTCTCTGCAAATAGCCTGGCCTGATGCTAGCTTCCATGGAGTTGCAGTAGCAAGAAATATTAAGAAGGGAGAAAGAGGTATTGCAGAAGTATGGTCTCATCCAAAGGCATTTACACAGAATGTACACCCTGATTACAACCCACCTTTTCCTTCGGCAATGAACTATGATGCGAAGGCTTGGGAGTTCATGAAAAAGAATGGTACTCCTGGTGCCTGGTTCTGGAATGTTGGTGGAGATCCTAAACCAGAAGATGTTAACACAAAATTGTTAACAAAGTCCGAAAGAGCTTGGGGTGAAATACTTGAAACAGATAAGTAAAAGATACTATAATAATTAAATAAAGTAGCGATGGCAAACATAGATAACGAATGTAAAGACTTAGAAGTAAAAGACTTCTATGCAGAATCAAAAACACACTTAGAAGACATTATGTCTCATCAAAAAAACATGCAAGAAAAAACCTATGGTTTTAACTTCGAAGAAATGTCATTACGAGATGTAATGAATTTTTGGCATTGTAATACACATGCTGTAATTGATGAAATTCATGAAATGACTGATGCTCTTGGTGGAATTAAAGATGGAAGTGGAAATGCAGTATGGAAATACTGGAAGAAAGACTTTTCATCATTTGATAACAAGAAAGTTTCTGATTTATCTGAAGATGATAAAAAAGAACTATATATGGAATGGGTAGATATTCTACACTTCTTTATTAATTATGCCGCGTCCATAGGCCTTGACGCAAAGACCGCTTACAATTACTATTTTGCGAAAGCAGAAGAGAATGTTCAACGTCAAAAAAGAGGCTATTAATGTTATTAGATATTGAACAAAAAGATAAAGAAGTAATTGTATCTTATTACAATAAAGAGGGTACAGTTTCTTTTAAACGATATGCAGTCGATAAATTTCAGAATTGGGTTGTAGCAAAAGATAATGATAAATGGAAAGATCGTTCTACTACAAATTGGGACGGGCGACCACTTAAGAAATCTATTTCTAAATCATTCAATAAGTTTTCACTTCTTTATTTTATGGATGGTCTTCCACAAAAAGACCAAGATGAAATCTTTGAATTCAATATGCCTAAAACATATTTCGTTGATATTGAGACTGAAATTGTAGATGGTTTTCCAAAACCTGAAGAAGCTAAGTCTCGTATATTAACATTCTCAATTATCACCCCAGATAAAAAAGCTATTGTATTAGGTCTTGAAGATCTAGATTCTAAACAAATAAAAGCTATTGAGGATGATACTAATAAGCATCTTAAGAACTATGATTCTGATTGGGAATTTAGTTATTACAAATTTAAGTCGGAGTATGACATGGTTTATACTTTCCTTCATAAGTTTTTACCTAAGTTTCCTATGATGACTGGATGGAACTTTATTAACTATGACTGGCAGTATATTGTAAACCGTTGTAAAATCTTACAAATAGATTTAGAAAAGGTTGCAATTACTGGAGCACTAGATAGAAAAGATTCTAGACCTCTACACATGGGTATTTTAGATTACATGCAACTATATGATAAGTACGATCGTTCAGTTGCTGTAAAAGAATCTAATGCACTTGCCTTTGTGTCAGGAGCAGTACTTGGTGGTATTAGTAAAATACAATATAGTGGTGGATTACAAGATCTTTACGAAAAAGACTTTAAGAAATATGTCTTCTATAACGTAATTGATTCATGTCTAGTCTATTACATAGATCAAAAACTTAGATCTATGGAAGTTCTTTTAACGTTAGCTACGATTACAAGAATGCCACTATATAAAGCTGCTTCACCAGTGGCTGTAACAGAATCTTTAATTGCTCGTAAACTAACTGAAGTTGGCCAACGTATTGGCGTCGAGTATGATAAAGAGGATGGTAAAAAAGATACTAAGTTCGCTGGAGCTTTTGTTAAACAACCAATTGTCGGATATTATGCTGGAGTAAGCGCATTTGATTTTGCTTCTCTATATCCATCAATCATGAGACAGTTTAACATATCTCCGGATTCGTTTATCGAACAAGTATCAGAAGGAGAAGTAAAAGAACGACGTAAAGACGAAAGTGTTATCGTCTGTGAAAATGGCGTCGTGTATAAAAAAGAAGAAAGTATTCTTAAAAAGATCCTAGGCGATTTATACAATCAGAGGAAGGGATATAAGAAAACATCTTATGAGTATTATACAAAAGCAGATGAATTAACAAAAAAATTTAAGCTGTAATTTTACACAACTGTTAGTAATATGAAGATATATAAAATCTATCAAATTATTACTAATAACGTTACTTAGGTAATAAGGATGGATTGAGGTCTTCTGGACCTTTTTTTGCCTATTGGATCTAAGTCAATTAAACGAAAGTAATAAAAATTTAAACTAACTTAAAAATAAATTAAAGCGAATGTCATTATTTACTGAAAGAATCGCCTATAAACCCTTTGAATATCCGGAGTATTATACCGAAGGTTGGCTAAAACAAGCACAAGCCTTTTGGCTACATACAGAAATCTCTATGCAAGGAGATGTAAAAGATTGGAATGAAAACCTTTTACCACATGAAAAACATACAGTCGGAAATATTCTTTTAGGTTTTGCACAAACCGAATGTGCAGTCTCTGACTATTGGACACAATATGTAACTACATGGTTCCCAAAGCATGAGATAAAACAAATGGCAATGATGTTTGGTTCACAAGAAACTGTCCACGCGGTGGCGTATTCTTATTTAAATGAAACATTAGGCCTTGAAGATTATGATGCATTCTTACATGAGCCTGCAACTGCAGAGAAGTTTGATCTATTAACATCAACAAGCGCACCTTATACTCATGAAGATTTAAAAGTAAATAAACAAGCCAGAAATGAAGTTGCTAGGTCTCTTGCAATTTTTTCGGCGTTTGCAGAGGGTTGTTCACTTTATAGTTCTTTTGCAGTTTTATACTCATTCCAAATGAGAAACTTATTAAAAGGTATTGGCCAACAAATGAAATGGTCAGTAAGAGATGAATCTTTACATTCAAGAATGGGATGTAAATTATTCAGACACATGTGTGAGGAATATCCTGATTTAAAACAATCAGTCCAAACAGATGTATTAAAAGCAGCAGAACTTATCATTCAACTAGAACATAACTTTATTGACAAAATCTTTGAAGCTGGAGATCTAGATAATTTAAGCGCTAGCGATTTAAAGCATTTTATTACTAAGAGAGTAAATGAAAAGCTTGTAGAATTAGGTTACGAAACATCATTTGAATTTGATGAAGAAGCAGCCGACAATTTAGAATGGTTCTACCATTTAACTGGTGGACATACTCACACAGACTTTTTTGCAGTTAGACCAACTGACTACGCTAAAGCTGGAGAGGGTGAAAACTGGGACGACGATAACTTATTTGATTAATACAATTATATGGCACAAGATAATAAACAAAAAAACCACGCGGAACACTTAGGCTGGGAGTTGGGAGTTGATTTTCCACTCTGGGCAAATACTGAGGTTTACGTAAAAACTATTTCAGCAGGCTATCTGTTTGAAGATGAAAAACCAAAAGACGCATACTGGAGAGTTTCTACTACAGTAGCAAGACGACTTAATAAACCAGAACTAGCAAGCAAATTCTTCGATTATATATGGAAGGGTTGGTTAAACTTAGCTTCACCAGTTCTATCAAATACAGGGCTAGAAAGAGGTCTTCCTATTTCTTGCTTTGGTATTGATGTTGCAGATTCAATTCACGACATTGGTGCTAAGAACCTGGAGATGATGCTACTCGCAAAACATGGCGGTGGAGTAGGCATTGGTATAAATCAAATTAGACCCGCTGGAAGTAACATAGCAGGAAATGGAACATCTGATGGCGTGGTACCATTCACTAAAATTTACGATAGTACAATATTGGCTACCAATCAGGGCTCTGTTCGTAGAGGAGCAGCAAGTGTTAATATTGACATTGAACACGGTGACTTCTGGGAATGGCTCGAAATTAGAGAGCCTAAGGGTGATGTTAATAGACAATCTCTTAATCTACACCAATGTGTTGTAGTACCAGATGGCTTTATGCATAAAGTACAAGAAGGTGACAAAGAGGCTAGAAAGAGATGGATTGCAGTCTTAAGAAAAAGAAAAGCAACCGGAGAGCCTTATATTATGTACAAGGGGAATATCAATAAAGCTAATCCAGAAGCATACAAACAAAACGGATTAAAAGTTTATATGACTAATATCTGTTCTGAGATTACATTACACACAGATGAATCTCATTCTTTTGTATGTTGTCTATCTTCAGTTAACTTAGCAAGATATGATGAGTGGAAAGATACAGATCTAGTTTACACTGCTACTTGGTTCCTTGATGGAGTTATGGATGAATTTATTCAGAAAGCAAAATTCATGAGAGGTTTCGAAAACTCAGTAAGATCTGCAGAAAAAGGTAGAGCACTAGGTTTAGGAGTTCTTGGATGGCACACTTATTTACAAGAAAGAGGTATTCCATTTGAAGGTATGTCTGCACAATTTGAAACTAGAAAGATTTTTAAGCAATTAGAAACTGAAAGTGAAAAGGCAAGTAGAGATATGGCATTAGAATATGGCGAACCGTTGTGGTGTAGAGGTACGGGTATGAGAAACACTCACCTGAGAGCTATAGCACCGACTGTAAGCAACTCAAAACTAGCAGGTAATGTATCTGCAGGGATTGAGCCTTGGGCTGCTAACGTATTCACAGAACAAACAGCAAAGGGTACATTTATTAGAAAAAATCCAGTATTAGAAAGATTCTTAACACTTATTAATAAGAATACTAGAAAGACTTGGGATCAAATCTTAACGGACGGTGGTTCTGTTCAAGGTCTAGAATTTATTGAAGACTATTATGTAAAGATTGCAACAAATATTGGAAATAAAGAAAATGTTCTTACTCAAACAAAGCTTGATGTATTACCAGATGCAGAAAAAGATCTTTATATTCCAGTTAAAGATATTTTTAAAACATTTAAAGAAATCAATCAATTAGAATTAGTAAAACAAGCAGGTATCAGACAACAGTATGTTGATCAGGCTGTAAGTTTAAATTTAGCATTCCCTAACGAGGCAGATTCTAAATTTATTAATAAAGTTCATTTAGAAGCATATAAAGAAGGAGTTAAAACTCTTTATTATATGAGAACCGAATCAGTATTAAGAGGTGATATTGCAAAAGCTGCAATGGATCCAGATTGCTTAAGCTGCGACGGATAATAATTTAGTTGTGGTTAAGTCCACTTCTTAGGACCGAGATAGTTCTCGGATCGAGGCCAGGGGTTCGCTACTTCCTGGCCTCACTTTTTTTGAAAGTTTGTCAAGTATTTTTGGAACAAAACACAGCAACCCTGTATAAACTGTTACATTAACAAAGAAATGAACAATCATTCGTTAACAAAAATATTAACCCATACTGCTCAAACACAAGTAGCAGTTACTTCTGACTTTAATCATCCTAGATTACTGCAAAGAGCAGATTAAGCAGAAGATTTTACAAACCAAATTAATTTATTATGAAAAATATTATTTTATCAATAGCACTAGTTGTGCTAACAATCACAAGCGCAATGGCGCAAAACGCAAAAGGCGACTGGTACGTAGGTACTGGCGATATTACTAACACGGCTTGGACTGATTTATCAATCCAGCCAATGATCGGCTATGCATTCGCTGACAACTACATGGTTGGAATGAATGTATCTCAAGCAGATTCAACTGAAGATATGGTCTTAGGGCTTGAAGGAAGATATTTCCATAAAGGATTCTTCGGTTATCTAGCACTTAATGATTTTGATTTCGATCAAGCATCAGTAGGTGTAGGAAGAATGTTTGAGTTTCACAAAGGAGCAATGTTTGTAGATCCAAAAATCGTTTACGATTTAGGAGCTGAAACAACTAACCTTCAAATTGGATTCGGCTTAAAATTCTAAGCTAAATCTAATTTGGTTTAAATTGCCCAGGTTTCTAGGATCCTGGGCTTTTTTATTGAAACTAACTAGTAAAAACAAGTATAACTATCAAACAAAAATATATTTAGATGAAACTACAAATTGATCGAATTGACCAACACGCTTTAACCGGTTTTATTAACCGAGTTAAACTAATTGACTCATTTGTCTACATGAAAATTAAAAATGGACAAATAACTTCTGCAGTATATCTCCCACAAAGAGATGCTGTAAAATCACATGCTGTTGAATGTGATAAGATTTTCCAAATCAGCGAATGGCCTGATACCGACCTAGAAATGAAGGTTGCTTTCTTTGAGGGAGCAAAGGTAATTGAAGCTATTAAGCATTTCGATGCTGACGCTATTAAAGGTGAATTAGAATTCATTGAACAAGAAGGCGAATTAATCGCATCTTCATTGAGAATGTTTAATGACGAATTAGAAATTAAATTATCTTGTTCAGAGCCTTCACTAGGATTTAAAGATTTAACACCAGAACAACAAGCAGTTATCTTTGCTATCGACGAAACAAAGTTTAGCTTTAACATGGACACACATACCATCGGTAAAGTAAAAAACTTATTCGGACTTGATAAAGAAGAAACATTCAGCGTAAAAGCTAATGGAACTGGAGTTAGTGTTAGTGGTAAATCATTTAACGCAACTATTAATCCAGAATCAAATGGAGCTGGAGAAGTAACTGTCTATAAGAAGTATTTAAATCTTTTAGATAGAGAAGAACAAAAAGTACATATTTCAGATGGAAAGATTGTATTCCAATCTACTGAATCTCAAACACTATTAACAGTTTCAACTTGTCAAACTGCTTAATAAATGAATGTAGAGTCACTTACTGAGAAACCAATCGATCAACTTAGTAGAGAAGAGGCAGAGCTGCTTGTAAAACATTACAAGCAGCTATCTGCTAAATTTACCGCTTATGAACAAGCAGTTAAATTAACTCTTAACTCTATCTACGGTGCCTTCGGTAACAAATGGTTCCACTTCTTCAATATTGATATTGCAGAATCTATTACAAAACAAGGTAAAGACGCTATTCTATATTCTGAAGCAATTCTTAATAAGTACGTAAATGAGTTTTGGCACAAAGATACTAAAGTTCATGAGCGATTCAATATTAAAGTAAAGGGTAAGATTGAAAAGCCTGCAGTAATTTATATTGATACAGATTCTTGTTACGTACAGTTCCAAGATCTTTATGAATCTATTATTTGGCCAGATGAAGAAACCGCTTTACCTATTGATGAATTTATTTTAGCATTTTATGCTTTTAGACTTAAGGATTATATTACTGCCACTATGGCAAAATATGCAGATGTTAGAAACACGGATAACTTCTTATTCTTTGAATTAGAATCATTAGCATATAATGGTATTTGGATGTCTAAGAAAAAGTATATTCAAAACATTGCATGGGATGATAAACTAGAAGTTACAGATAGACATCCAACATTAAAGAAGGTAAAGACAATTGGATTTGATACAATACAATCTTCAACTCCAAAGTTTGCTAGAGAGAAATTAGTAGAAGCACTTAGGATTCTGTTTTCGTGTAAATCGTCACCTGGACCAAGTGAACTAGAACAACTAGTTCAGTTTATGAAAACTTCAAAGAAAGAATTTCAACTAGCTAATATAGATGATATTTCATTTAATCGTAGAACTAACAATATTGATAAGTATATTGTCGACGATCAAATTGAATTCCAAGTAGGTCTTAAATGTCCAGCAAATGTAAAGGCTGCCGGCTACTATAACTACTTATTAAATAACAACTCAAAATATAAAAACAAATATAAAGTAATTGGTAATGGTGAAAAGCTAAAGATTTACAATTGTAAAACACCAATATCAGAAGTTTACGCATATATGCCTAACGAACATCCTTATGAAATTGCACCACAAGTAGATTATGACACTCAATTTGAAAAGTGTATGATCGATCCTCTTAATAGAGTATTGGTTGCAACAGGACTTCAGACTTTAGATACTAACTTAATTTACGCTTCGGCATTATTTTAAAATAAACAAAATGGACAGACCAATTAGCAATTTTAAACAAATCATGGACCTAGTAGAACTATATCCTAACGATCAAGAACTTGGTAAAAATGTAAGGCAAGTTTATTGGGCACAAAGAAATAACGTGACAAATCCAAATCAATTAAAAATAGAATTCCCAGAAGATACTATTGAGCTTATTGATGAAGATATTGATACTATAGCACAAAGAGCAGAAGATTAATGATGGGAGATAAAATTAATATAGAAGATCTACCAGAAAGTCAACAAGTTTATGTAAGAGAATATCAAAGAATTTTACATGGACTTGCAGATGTACAAGATTCAATTAGAGATTTAGAGAGAAGAGCTCATAATCTAACTGAAGAGCTCAATACACTTAGAGCAAAGGAAAAGGCGGAATTTGGAGAAGGCTCAGCCATACTCTAAACAATCCGACGTTTCCTCATATAACAATAAACATAAAAGAATATAATGGCAAAGAAGAAATCATTTAGTTTTGACGACATTAATAAAGAATTAGCAGACATTAATCCACTAGGATCTGTTATGGAAAATAGTACATTCAGTGAAGTTACTGAATGGATTGATACTGGTAATTATCACCTTAACGCATGTGTAAGTGGATCTTTATTTAATGGATGGCCAAACAATAGATCTTGTTCGATCGCAGGACCATCAGGAACAGGAAAGACATATTTAATCCTAAACTCTATTGCTCGTGCAATTGATATGGGATATAGCGTTATTTTCTATGACTCAGAAGCAGCAGTTGATAGAGAATTAATGAAGAAGTTTGGTATTGATACTAATAAAGTAAATTACCAACCATGTAATACAGTACAAGACTTTCGTCAATCTGTAACTACAATTACTTCTAAAATGCAAGAGGTAAAAAGAGCTGGAGGGGAAACTCCAAAGATAATGATTATCTTAGATTCAGCTGGTAACTTAGCAACTGCAAAAGAAATTGAAGATGCTAAAACAGGAAGTGAAAAATCAGATATGACAAGAGCTAAAATTTTAAAGTCTATCTTTAGAATTATCATGACTCCCCTAGCTGATTTAAAAATACCATTTATCTTTACTAACCACACATACCAAACACAGTCATTTATTTCACAAGCAGTTGCTGGTGGAGGAACTGGACCAGAATATGCAGCATCTATTGTTTTATTCTTAGGTAAAGCTCAACTTAAAGAAGGCGGTGAAAAGACTGGTATTATTGTAACGGCAAAACCAAACAAAAATAGATTTGCAAAACCAAGTCCAATTAAGTTCCACTTACACTTTACAGAAGGTATGAACAGATACGTGGGACTAGAACAATATATTGATTGGGAAAACATCGGTATTGCAAAAGGTAGTATTGAAAAGGGAGTTAAAACTCCAAAGGCCACTGCAAGAGGCTGGATCTGTAAGCACTTAGACGAAGTTGTACCTAATAATGAATTCTTTAGTGATAAAGTATTTACACAAGAAATATTACAAAAGATAGAAAAGATTATCCATCCGATATTTAATTACAATACGGAACATAGAGATCTTAACGTAGATGAATTATTAGAATCAATGGAAGATGAAGCTTAGTAAGGATAAACTACCAATAAAATATATTTTAGGAATAGAGAAGGATTTACCAGATTATCCTACAGCATTAGATGTTTTACAAGCTGAGGTAAAATTAAGTAATCGAAATCCAGACAGATACAAAGGTAGCTTTACTTTCCACGCATTAAAAACATATAGATTCCCAGAATCAGACCATGATAAAATATTAAAGTCTGCAAAAGAATTAGTTACTATGGGTTTATGTGAACAAACAAACGAAGAGCCTGGCAAAGAGGCTTTTAAAATAATAAAAAACCCATTCCAATGATAGCAGTATTTGATAACTTCATAAAAGATACAACTCTTTTAAAAGAAATAGAACAAAACAAAACAGAATTATTTAAAGAACCAGGTGTATTTAAATGGTATGATGGTTGGTGGAATTCACCAGCTACTAATACAGCTAAAAAGATAATTGAATATGCATGGGGAGAACATTGCCCAATTTCAGGTTCATTTTCTATTGATGGATTTGAATATTGGACTGGTATTCAGAAAGCTAAATTGCCTTCTGGAGAAAAAGATGGTTGGAACGATTTCTTAGAACCTCATTTTGATAAAGATGAAGCATGGCATAAGAAGACTGGAGAAATAGTAACTCCTGTTATTGGAAGTGTATATTATCCAGCAGGACAAAACTTTGAAGGAGGAGAATTACACATATTCACAGACGGTGCTAACAAGCCACCAGAGATAATTAAAGCAAAAGCTAATAGATTTATCATATTTCAGGCTGGGCAGCATGTGCACACTGTTAAAACAGTTACTAAAGGTACTCGCCAAGCTTTAGCAATTAATCTATGGGAAAAGGAGCCTTATTCTAAACAAAAAGGTATATTAACCATAGAACAATAAAAACAATATGCAGTTCGGACAAGACTTTGAAAAAATATTCTTTAGACTCTCATTAGAGAAAGTTAAGTATTTACAAGCTATTAAGTATAACTTTTATACATCAGAAGAAATTGATGCATTAAGTTATTTAGCTAATAAATTCTATAGTAAATTTAATGAGACTCCAACAAAAGAAAACTTAAAGCTTTTAGTCCAGAATCATCCTAAATCAAAAGAGCGAGTTAGTGACAACATCTTAGATATGATCTTCGATGTAGATCTAGATAAGTATGATGAAGAATGGTTAACAGGAACAGCAGAGGCTTGGATTAAATGGAGAACTTTTAATACATCTTTAACAGATACTATTGAGTTTATTAAAACTACAGAAGTTACTCCTGAAAATGTAGAATCTATTGTTACAAAAGTTAAAGGCTTAATCAATGATAGGAATAACCTAACATTTAATTCTGATCTAGGTCTTGACTTCTTTGATTTTGATTCACATGACCAGAAAGAAAACGAAAAGATAAGTACTGGATATAACTTCTTAGATAGAATGCTAGGAGGTGGATATGATAAAGGCGGTAACCTAGTAGTTTATGCAGGAGAACAAAACATTGGTAAGTCTATTTACTTAGCAAACGATGCAGCGAACTTCGTGAAGATGGGAACTAACACTGTAGTAATTACTGCAGAGATGGCAGCCCATAAATTCGTAAAAAGAATCGGTTCTAATCTTCTTAATATTAATATTAATGAATATGCTGAGAAAGCAAAGAATAGAGATCATATAAAACGTAGACTAGAAACAGTTGGAGATGGATTTACACCTCCAGGATCTTTATACGTAAAACAATTTCCAACATCACAGGCTACAGTACTAGATATTGAAGCTTATGTAAATCAAATAGAAGAAGAATTACAGATTAAAGTTGGAGCAGTAGTAATTGACTATATTAATATCTTAGCCAATTATCGTAACCAAAATACGGAGAATACATACATGAAGATCAAGCAAATTGCAGAGGACCTTCGTGCTATGGGAATGCGTAATGACTGGTTGATCGTAACTGCAACACAAATAAATAGAAACGGCTATAACTCTTCAGATATTTCAATGGGTGACGTTGCAGAATCTGCAGGTCTTTCACACACAGCCGACGTAATGCTAGGTATTATCCAAGATGACTTAATGCGTGCTAACCAAGAGTATTGGTTAAAGGTACTTAAGATCAGGGATGGTGAAGGTAAAGGCAATAAATGTAAACTAAATATTGATTTTAATCACATGAGATTGGTCGAAACTGAAGACATCGCAAGCTCTAGTATACACAGTATTTAAAAAATAAACAAAACAATATGGCAAAAAATGATAAAATTTTTAATAATAGTTTTGACACACCAGAATTTGAACTTGGTAGTATAAGTTTTGAATTAGATCCTAGCATTAAAGACACACAACCAGAAGAAGACAAAATACACTTTGAGATGATCGCTAGGAAGATCCATGAATTAATTACTATTTCTAGGTTTAAAGTATTTAATGAGATTGATGATTTAGGTAGATGTAATAAACTTAAAAAGAATGACATTAACGATGTGTATGGATTTATTATTGATGAGATAGGGCCTAAATGGTCAAACATAGATTTATTTAGTGAACTATGTGTATATTTCGACATTAAACCAGCAAAATTTTATAGCTCACTTTCTAATGTATATAAGGAAGATCTTATTCAAGAGCTAGATAACAAAACAGGTATTTTAGAAAAGAAGAACATTAAAAGATTATTTTAAATGATTGAACCCAAGGTAATTAAACAAGGCGCCAAAAGAGTTTGGATCCTTGGAGACTTGCACTTTGGTGTAAGAGCAAATTCAGTCGAGTGGCTGGATATTCAAAAAGACTTTTTCGAAAATACATTTATCCCTATCTTAAAGAGGGATGTTAAACCCGGTGATGTCTTAGTACAAGTAGGAGATACTTTTGATAATAGACAATCTATTAATATTAAAGTCCTAAGTTACGCAGTAAATTTATTTGAAAGACTAGGACAGATTCTACCATGTTATGTAATATGTGGTAACCATGATATTTGGGCTAAGAAATCAAATGACATATCTTCGATTGATAGTTTAAAATGGATTCCTAATGTGCAGGTTTACAAAGAGCCTGAGTTACTAAACTGGTCTGGTAAAAACATTTTACTAATGCCATGGAGAAGAGATGCTGCTCATGAAACTGAAACCTTAGCAGAATATCCACAAGCAGATATTGTATATTGCCACTCAGAAGTTAGAGGTATTTACCTTAATGCTAAAGTTAAAAATGAACATGGAACAGATTCTAATATCTATGACAGATACATGAGGGTTTATTCAGGACATATTCACTTTAGACAAGAACGTGGTAAATTATTAATGGTAGGAGTTCCGTATCAATTGACTAGATCGGATAGAGATAATCCAAAAGGTTTTGATATTGTAGATCTAGAAACAATGGAAGAGACTTTCCATGAAAATCATGATTCACCTAAATTCTTAAGGTATAATATTAAAGCGCTATATGATATGCCTCTTGGTCAATTTAAGAAGCAAATAGAAAATAACTTTGTAGATCTATTCGTTCCATCGCAGATCGCTACAACCAATGCATTGAGCCAGTTGGTTAATGAAATTCAAAATATTTCTAGAAAGTTAGAACCAAATATTTACGAAGAAGATTCATATATCGATAAAGACTTTTATGACATTAATGAAATTGAGGAAATGTATAAAAATTACAATATTCTTAATTTATGTAATATGTATGTAGATAGTATGAAACAAGATGGTGATTTAACGATAAGACTAAAGAGCAAGTTAAAACAATTGTATACTCAACAAGCATACAACTACGACACAGATCAATAAATGAGAATAGACTATATTGAATTTAAGAATTTTGCTTCCTACGGAAATCAAAAACAGAGAATAGAATTTAAAGAAGATACCTCTGAGTTATTTTTAACTCTAGGTAAAAACGGTGATGGTAAAACTACTATTGCTAATGCTATTATCTATGCTTTGTATGGTAAAGTTGAAGGTGTAAAATTATCAGATCTACCAAATAGAATTAATAAAGAACTACATGTTAAGATTGGTCTTATGTGTGGTACTATGAAGATTGAAATTGAAAGAGGCTTAATGCCTAATAAGTTTTCTGTATTAATTAATGGAGTTGAATTTGATAAAGCAGGTAAAAAGTCTGTACAAGATTATTTAGAAGAAGAGGTATTCGGTATTCCATATCATGTATTTAAAAATATAATTATTCTATCAGTAAATGATTTTAAATCTTTCTTAACCATGTCTAATTCGGATAAGAAACAAATTATTGATAGAATGTTTGGCTTCTCTATTCTTAATGATATGCAAAGGCAAATCAAAGATGAACGTAGAGATATTAAATTTGATATTGACGCTTTTGATGCTGAGTTAAATGAGATAATGAATTCAATTGGATCTGTTAGGGGTAAACTAAATACACTATTAGAAGAATCTAAGACTGTAAATAAATCTAAGATTCAAGAATTAAAAGATGAATTAGTAGCTCTACACGAAGTAGTATTAGATATTGAATCTAATCGTAAGAAAGAGGAAGGCGCAATGAATACCTTCAATACTCAATATAACGAGAAGCGTACAGAAGCTGGAGATATTAAAAGAGAGATTGATTATCTAAATAAGAAGTTAAAGTTATATGAGAGTGGGCATTGTCCAACATGTGAAACTAAGTTAACTTCAGATTGGCATAAAACGCAGAAAGTAGAATTTGCAGATAAGATAGAATCGAGTACAGATCAGATTAAATCAATTAAGGCTGAGATGGATGAATTACAAGAAAAAGTAATTACAGCAAGAGAGACTAAGCTAGAACTAGAGGGTCAGATCTCAGATAACAAAGTAACAATGCGAGGACTTAAAGGAGAACTCGTTAAATTAAAAGATACTCCAGAAGGTTCAGACTTTGACCACTTAAGAAATCTTATTACAGAATTTGAAGAAAAAGAGGCTGCTAAATCTACAAGTAAAGATACCTTAAATGCAGACTATAATTTTATGGAAATTGTAGAAAATATACTAGGTGAAGATGGAGTAAAGAATTTAGCAGTTAAAACTATCCTACCAGGACTTAATACTAATATAGCTGCAATGACTCAAACGATGCACTTGCAATTCCATATTAGATTTGATGAGAAGTTTAATTGTATTATTAATCACCTAGGTGAAGATATTAATCCAATGACACTTTCAACAGGTGAGCGTAAGAAAGCAGACTTTATTGTTATTATCGCAATCATTAAGATCTTAAAGTTAAGATTCCCACAACTAAACCTTTTGTTCTTGGATGAGTTATTATCTTCAGTAGATCATGATGGCGTTTACAATATATTAAAGATTTTAAATCAAGTAATTAAAGAACATGAAATAAATACATTTGTAATTAATCACTCGGTATTACCACATGAGATATTTGATAAGAAGATACAAATATATAGAGAGAATGGCTTTTCTAAGTTTACTATCGAAAACATAGATTAACTAGGATATATAATAAAAGAATTAAAAATATACAAATAATATTATGCCAATATCAGCAAGACAATTTGGAGTTAAAAACGACGCTTCAGCATTAAACCTAACAGGATATACCGATCATGGTATATTGTTAGTACAAGATTCAGCAGCAGCACCGGGATTTAACGGAGGAACACCTTCTACAGAAGGAGTTCAATGGAATATGGGACCAGACGAAGAAAGGTTCGAAAATATTATTGCTTATACTAAACCTGCAATAAACGATGATTCTTCAGGCGATCTTACTACCGAAGGTACTATTGATACTGCAGGATATGAGCCAGGAGACGCAGTAGTAAATTATCAATACAATGGTGCAGGTAGAAAAATATCTTTCATAGGATGTTCTGATGCAGATTTTTTAGGAGTATCTCAAGATTTAGTTCCTAATGAAAATTTTACTAGTACTACTGAAGCAGCTAACTATTTTAATAATGTAGCAGAATCCGCATGGACAAACTATGTTGCACAAGGTGAAAGCCCAACTCCTGCAACAACACAAGCACCAGAAGCAACAGAAGCAACACAAGCAACCACTGTTGTAGATGGAGAAGGTCCAAGAGATGAAGGAGAAGAACCAACCTTTGCAACATCTGCAACAACACAAGCACCAGAAGCAACTGATGCAACAACCGAAAGACTTATTGAAAAGCCAACAGGTGAAGAAGGCGGAGGAGAATAATCTACTCTAATTTAATTTAATTAACTAAGGATGGCCAATAGAAATATTGGCCATTTTTGTTTGATCAGAAAAGATGATATATAATATATGGCTACATACAATTTAAAATTTAATAAAGACGATTCAGTTATCAGACATGTCATTGTTGGTCTATTAGCAGACCTTAATGATAAATTAAGCTTTTATAGACAGATTAGTAATGATGAAAGGGCAGAAATAGATGTACCTTTCTTTTATGCAGTATCTGGAGATGAAAACTTTATGAAAGATAGCTTCTTATTCTCTAGCGTCAATGGAGAGTCATGTGATCCTAATGGAGATTTTGCAGATGGTAATTACGATAAAGTACCAAGAGGTATTGTAAACCTAACTTCATTCGCAGTAGATCCATCAAAGCTAGTTAATAAAAGAAACATGGGTCATTATATGATGATGAACGAAGATGGCTTAATGGAAGGTTATGTCGCTGAATTCGAAATGATCCCATGTATAATAGGAGTTGATGTTGAAATATTAGTATCAAGTCAATTAGACCTATTTAAAGTTACTGAATCTATTGTAAAGAAAATGTACAAGGCTAATTTCTACCATGTAGATGCTGGACATTTAGAAGAGGGAACTTACAGAATTACATCTGAGTATATGATGCCAGATGATTATACACAAGATAGACCTGTTGAATATTCATTTGATGATAAACAAAACCATAAAGTTAGTTTCTCATTAGAGATTAATGCATTTATACCATCATTTGACTTTGAAGAAGATGTTTATAGAAAATTCACTAGAACTGCCTATGCTAATGCTATTGTTGGAGACTATGTAGATCCTAATGGATTCTTAGATCCTACAGTACATCCACAAGTATATTACGATACTTATGAGCCAGCTAAATGGGAAGCTAATGGAGAACAATGGATTAAAACAGAAGTTGGGGTAGATGTAACCGACTCAGTTATTTCAGAAACATTAGGTAATCAATTAACAACAGAATCTCAAATTAAACGACTTACTAGACGTAGAAAACAATCTAATAGAATGTTCGGTATTGGTAATAGTAATCTAACCGTACCTGGTATGGGAACTCCAGATAGTGCGCTACTTGGAGACAATTACGAGGTAAAAGCAAAGCAGACACCGTTCGGAGATAAAATAGACTAATAATTTGATAGATATATACAATAAGAAAACATAAAAATTTCAAAATGACAAATACATTTAACAAAGGAATTAAGTCACCTATCTTAGAAGAAGGGCAAGGATATATTTTCCATGCCGCAGGTGGAGATTTCAAAATCACAGGAAGTCATATCGAAACTGTAGCTGAAACTAATGAGACATTTAGAACTTTAGTAGCAGCAGGGAAAATATTCGATATTAACGAATCTGGTATCTCTTTTTACTATGATTACAATGCTAAATCACCAGTAACTAAAATACAAGAAGGTTCAGTAGAAAACTTTGATAGCTATTTAGCTTTAACTGAAAAGTTATCATTCTTAGAAAAAACTGCAAAAGAACTTAGAACTTCTTATGGTACAGGTGAAAAATCCGGAGCTTTAACAGAAGCTAATAAGGAAATTAAAACTACTAAAGCTGCAATAAACGAAGCGAAAGCTAGTAGCTTAACAGTAAGATTCTCATACGATGTAAATGAGAACGTATATAAAGCAGGTAATATCGAAATGCCAATTGGTTCTGAAGATAAACTATCTGAAGTATTCTTTGCATCAGCATATATTAAATATGCAGATAAAAAATTAATCGAAGCATTTCAATTAGCATGTGAAAACTATAACTCATATAAAGTATTAGATTTTATTACAGAATCTAAGAAAGGTGATGTTACTGTTGTAACAATGAGAGCTGAAAAAAATGCATTTGTATTCAGAGCAAACGAATCTACTAAATTAGCTAGCTTTGAAAAAATGCTAAGTAATGCAGCAATAGAATATGTAAAAGAACAAACTGGAGCAGATATTACTGAGCAGTTCGAAGATCTTTTAGAGTCTAATGCAATATTAGAATCTAAGAAAGCAGAAACTAAAGCACTTTACAAAGAAATGTTATCGTTCTTATATGACCAAAAAGGTAGATTAGCAGAAGCTGATAGAAACCTTCCGGACATTAAAGCTGCTGATAAATTAATAGGATCTGAAATTACTAAAGTAAATCAAGTAATAGAAGCCCTAGAAGAAGATGTATTAACTATCGAAGATGGTTATATTGATGCTACATTAAAAACAAATGTTGAGGGACTTGAAGAAGCCTCTTCAATTAAAGTGGATGCTGTAGAATATACACAAGCTGGTAAGAACGATATTCTAACTGTATTTGTTGATAGCAAACCATACAGAATAGAAAAGTACAAAATTGAAGTTCCTTCTTAAGAAGATACTACTTAATACACATCACGATCTATTAAGAAAAAGCCCATTCGAAACAAATGGGCTTTTTTTAGTATAACTAGTAATCTAATTAAACACACACTGTGCCAAGAAAAAAGAATTACTTAAATAACAAAGACCTATACAATCAGATTGTACAGTCTTTAGAAGATGATAAGCTAACAAAGGACGCTGAGAAGATGTTGATACTAATCGCAGAAAGAGCAATTAGAAAACTAGTTTATCTAAATATAGACGATAAGAACGACTGTATGCAATTTGCAATATTAGACCTTCTTAAGTACTGGAGAAACTTCAACCCTAAATATACTAACGCATTTGCATACTTTACGGAGATTGCAAAAAGAGGTTACGCTAAAGGCTGGAATAAAATCCACCCTACTAAATATAAAAATACAATGTCAATGGATCGTATCAACACTAAAGGTGGTGATGGCGAATCTGGAATGTTTAATATTTAATGTCAATAAAGAACTTAAAACCTAGTGGCAACTCAGGATTTGTACAAGGGTATTACAACCCATTAAATCCAGATAAGTATATCGGTCCAACGCCGATCATTTATCGTTCCTCATGGGAAAGAAAGTTCTGTATTATGTGTGATAATAAAGAAAGCGTATTAAAATGGTCAAGTGAACCTGTAACTATTAAGTATAAATGGTCAAAAGATGGTAAAGAACATAAGTACTATCCAGACTTCTATATGAAAACTGCAGGTGAAAATGATGAAGGTCCGGTGGAATGGCTGGTTGAAATTAAACCAGAGGCACAGATTAAAAAACCACTCCCGCCTAAGACTAAATCTAAGAAGGCACTTAATTCCTATAAATTCTTAGCCGAAGCCTATATTAAAAATCGTGATAAATATGCTTATGCAAATGCTTGGTGTGAAAACCGAGGTTGGCGATTTATAGTCTTAACTGAAAAGACACTTAAATAATGGGACAAGTTAAAAAACAAATAGGAGAATTATCTAAAGAAGCTGGCGGCATGGCAAAAGCAATCACTGCAGCAGAAGATTGGTTTAACACTTCTAAAAAGGCTGTTAGAGAAAAAGCAGTAGCTAGATCAGCAGGTCCATTCCAACAAGGTAAGATATATGTGTTCAGATATGAAAACCCAATTGCCGCAGAATGGTGGGATAGCAATCCAGTAGTATTGGCACTGAACCGCTCAGATACAGGTAATGACATGGGTATTAATCTTAATATGTTACCAGTCCCTGTAAAGCAAGACCTCTTAGATTTCATCTATGAGCAATATAAAGGCTATATACAAGGACAGAATAGAGGTTCAAAAATGGAGAACGCTAGAGCACAAGGACCATTATCATTATCATACCAAGGAGCTAAAACATTCCTAAAGAGATATGGCTTTGATTTTGCAATTAGACAGTATGCCACAACTCGTAAATCTCAGCAAGTTGTAGTGTCATACGAAAACTGGGCAAGAATAGCCCTGTGTGACTTTTTAGAGCTCAATGGCTCATCAGTTGGACAGATAAGGGCAGCCTTCAGAAACCATCTAAATAAATGAGATATATAAAACAGAAATAATACTATATTATGGCAGGATTTACTGACAAACGAAACGGACCACTTAGTTCAAACACAAGACCATTTAGCCTTTCAAATGCTTTGAAAACGCTAAGTTCTTTTGGTATGCGCTATGATGACATGGTGCTAAGACAATCTCAAGCAATTGGTCCAATGGAAGATCAGTTCGGTTACAAAGAGATGAACCCGTTCGGATTAGACAACGATGATATTTATGGTGCATTTGCTGCACTATCCATGGGAGATATAAACATGAAAAAGAACGTACCGTTCTTTGATACTGATTACCCAGGAAAAAGAGACGAACTTAGAAGGTTTGCACAGAATGATGAAATTGAAGATATACTAGATATACTTTGTGATGAAGCAATAGTATATGATGATAAAAACTTCTTTGCTCAACCAGATATAGCAGGACTTGATGTATCAGATGATGTACAAAAAGACCTTAACAAATACTTTAGACAAATCTATCACTACTTTGGATTTAATGGTGAACAATCAGCTTGGTACTTTTTTAGAAAGTTCTTAGTAGATGGTTACTTATCATTTGAGATAATTTATTCCCCAGACCAAAAGGAGATTATAGGTTTTAAAGAGATTGATCCAGTAACACTAATGCCAGGTTACAATAAAGACGATGGTAAAAAAGTATGGGTTCAGTTTAAAGATGATCCAACAAAAGAAAGAGTGTTATATGATTCTCAAATCATTTATATTGCATACTCTTCACTTTCAACAGCATCGAGAGTATCTTATGTTGAAAGATTAATAAGATCATTTAACCTACTTAGAATTATGGAACACACCAGAGTAATCTGGGCAGTGACTAACGCTTCATTTAGAATGAAGTTTATTATACCTGTAGGTGGTAAATCTAAAACTAGAGCAAAACAATCGTTAGCTCAGTTAATGAATAACTATAAAGAGGTAGTTGATTTTGACTTTGAATCAGGAACATTAGAAACTGATGGTAAGCCAATGCTACAATTTAGTAAAGAATACTGGTTACCTTCTAAAGATGGTGAAACACCAGAAATCGAAACTCTTAGTTCTGAAGGACCAGATCTTTCAGATACTGAAGCAGTTAAATATTTCCAAGATAAACTTAAAGAGGTTTCTAAAATTCCTTACAACAGATTCTTATATGAAGATGATGGTGGTGACTTTGCATTAGCAGGTGATGGTATGGTAAGAGATGAAATCAAATTCGGTAAGTTCATTAAGAGATTAAGATCTGTATTTCAAGAGATATTGGTTAAGCCAATGTACATTCAAATGTGTCTTAAATACCCTGAGTTCCAGGACGATCCTCAATTTAAGACTCAAGTAGCCTTAAGATATAATGAAGAGAATATGTTTGCTGAATTAAAAGAACAAGAGGTTATGTCATTAAGATTAGACTTTATCTCAAGTATGAGAGATAGTTTAATGACAACTAATCAAGAAACAATGGAAGAGGAATATTACTTCGATCAAGAATACTTAGTTAGAAAGTACTTAAAACTGTCTGACGACGAGATTAGAGCTAACAAAGCATTTAAAGCAAAAGATAGAAAAACTGCTGCAGATCAACCTGAAGAGGAAGATGACGGAATGGGCATATAGCCGCTAATCCTAGATAGTTAAGAAAAAGAGATATATAAAATATGAAAATTATTAAAACATTCGAAGAGTTTATTTCAGAAGACTCGTTAAAGGCAGGAGAAGATTCTAAAATATATGTAGAAGATCAGACTTTAGATTCTGGTGCTACTATTAAATCTGCAGAAATATTAGGAGCGATTACAGCTTCTAAAACTGAAAGCGATTTTAAAGATTACTTCTATAATGAATATGGACAAGATGCATTCGCTGAGGGCGAAATGGATATTTTAGCGGCATATTACCTAGATAAATCTGCAGAAGACGCAGAGGTAGAAAAGGAAGCTGGTGACGAAGAAGAGGAAGATGACAAAAAAGAAGGCGATGATGGAGGCCTAGATATTGACATCTAAAAGATATTAAGATAATTGCATAATACAAGTAGATATATAATAAAAATAGATAAATCATAGTTATGGCAAATAACAACAACTTATTAATTGTTGAAATGTCTTCATCTCAGTTAAAAGTAACCGATACTGAGAATAAAGATTACATTCTAGAAGGTATATTTGGTCAAATAGATCAAAAGAATAAAAACAATCGAATCTATACTGAGAGCGAATACGTTCCTCAGATAGAAGCTTTACAAGACAAGATTAAGTCTTCTAAGCTATTAGGTGAGTTAGATCACCCACAACAATTCGATATTTCCCTTAAGAGTGTCTCTCATATTATTGAAGAATTATATTACGACAAAGAATCAAAAGAAGTAAGAGGTAGAATCAAATTACTAGATACTGACGCAGGACGTCAAGCTAAAGCCCTAGTAGATGCTGGTGTACCATTACAAATCTCATCAAGAGCAGCTGGAGCCGTTGAATCTAACGGAAAGGTAAAAATCAAACAATTATTCACTTACGATTTAGTTGCAGATCCAGGATTTGCAAACGCTGAATTAAAAAGAGTTAACGAATCTTATGGATTCGATGATAATTCAGGTTTATGGATATATGATTTAACTGAAACTAATGAATCACTTGAAGAGACACAAGAAATTACTAAAACCAATAAAGAATCAAATAATAAAGAAAAAAACATGGCAGAATTTGTAAAAGCTGAAGATTTCAATAAGTATTCTGAGTACTTAGCTAACGAAATGAAAAGCATTAAAGAGTCTATCGGCGCAACAAACGAAGACGAAACGTTAGAAGATGTAAAATCTCATAACGACCACATAGTTGAAAGCGTAAATACTCTCTCAGAATACGTTGAGTATTTAGCTGGCAAATTAGACGAGTCCATCCAATATTCGGAACACGTCGCAGAAAAAGCAGATCAAGGTATAACTTATACTGAGGCTGTTGCTGAAAAATTAGATCAAGGTATTCAATACTCTGAGCATTTAGCAGAATCAATTTCTAAAGTTAAAGATTTCGCAGATCACGTTGCTGAATCAACTAACGAAGGAGCTACTAAAGCTGACAATCTTTTAGCCTATGTTGATTACTTAAAAGAAAACTTACAATCAGTATCTGAGTATGCTGAATACATTGCAACATCTATTAATGAAAGCGTAGTTGAAGAAACTGAAGAAGTTACTGAAGATGACGAAGCTGATGCACCTGGTGCTGAAAAAGAAGAAGCTGATGTAGAAGAAGTTGGTGATAATTCAGAAGAAGGTGATGTAGATCCTAAAGGTGATATTGGCGAACCTGCTGAAGAATTAGAAGATGAAACTAAAGACGTAACTGCAGATGAAAAATCTGAAGAAGCTGAAGCTGGTGAATCTGAAGAAGAAGCTGAAGGTGAAGATGGTGCTAAAGAAGTAGTTGAAGAGGAAGAAGTTGAAGAAACTGAAGAAGTTGAAGAGACTGAAGAAGTTGAGGAAACTGAAGAAGTTGAAGAAACTGAAGAAGTTGAGGAAACTGAAGAAGTTGAAGAGACTGAAGAAGTTGAAGAGACTGAAGAAACTGAAGTAACTGAAGAAGATGAAGCTGGTGAAGGTGCTGAAGAAGTAGCTGAAGAAGATGAAGCTGGTGAAGGTGCTGAAGAAGTAGCTGAAGAAGATGAAGTTGAAGAAGGAAACGCATTCGGTGCTGCAAGAGCTAAAGCAATCGCAGACGGCGAAAAAACTTTTAAAGTAGGTGATGAAGAATTTGACGTTGAAGACGTTGATGCTGAAGATAAAGAAAACGCTGAAGAATTTGTTGAAGAAAAAGAAACAGAACACCACACTGAAGAAGTTGAAGAAACTGAAGAAGTTGAAGAAACTGAAGTAGCTGAAGAAGATGAAGCTGGTGAAGGTGCTGAAGAAGTAGCTGAAACTGAAGAAGTTGAAGAAACTGAAGAAGTTGAAGAAACTGAAGAAGTTGAAGAATCTGCTTTAGATACTTACAAGAACGAAATTGCGTCTAAATTAGATGCATTAGTAGAAGCTGCACAAGTTAAAGAAAACGAAGCTCCAGCATTCTTAAATATAGTATCTGGTAAAGTACAAGAATCTTACAATACTTTAAATGAAGATGCTAAAACTGAAGTTAGAGCTAGAGTGGCAAAAAGATCATTTATGAATGAGTCACAAATCAGTGCTATCATTGAAAACGCTAACGCAGTTGTTGAAGCTAGAACTAACGAACCATTCTTTATCTCTGCAATACCTGTAGAATATAAAGAAAAGTTTGAAGCTCTTACTGAAGCAAAACAAACACAAATTAAAGCTCAAGCAAAATACCATAACTTAAATACTGAATATCAGGTTAGAAACTTCTGGGAAACTAGAGACTTAAGAGAGGTAAAAGTTGACTTAGAAAAATTAGCAACGGTAAACGAATCTGCAGCAGTTAAAACTGAAGAGGAAGCTAAACCGTTATATGATGTAACTGATATGGCTGCAGCTTTAAACAAAAGATTTAAAAAGTAATATATATAAAATAATAAGATCGACGATAAAAGAGTGACAGAAGCAGAACACTCAAGCAAGTCGAGTTTCTAACGAATAATCGAAAGAAACGTAAAAACCATTAAAAATAATAAAAATCAAAATGGCAAATTTAATTAACGAAGCTGAGATCAGAGGTACTTGGGCTCCTATTATTGAGGAAGCAACAGGGATCAATGAATCTAGCAAACTAGCTTGGATGTCAGAATACTGTCACAATCACAAGCTTTATGAAGACGCAAACATTATGGCGTTAAATCCTGGTATGAACTTAGCAGGTATGGGAGACACAAGTTTTCCTAGTGCAAACGGTGTAGGATCTGGAGACAAAGCTCCAACTCTTTTACCTTTAGCTATGCAAGTAGCTGCACAAACTATCGGTTTAGACCTAGTACCTGTTGTACCTATGGCTGGACCAATGGGATTACTATCTTACCTTGACTTCGTATACGAAGGAGGTGCGATCGGTGGTGCTGCTCCTAACTATGCAGATGGTACTGTAGCTCCAACTTATATCAAAGCTAACATCGGCGTTGCCGCTGCTGGTAATGATGAAGCTGCTGGAACTTCAAGAATAGATGGTAAACCAATCATTAAAGTGGTAGACGCTTTAGGAGCTGGTGAAGCAACTATTTCTGCAAGATATGCTGGTGCTGAATTAGTAGCTGCTTTAGAAGACCATATTCCTGGTTTCTCTGGTGCTGCTGGTGCTTTAGGTTCTCCAATGTCTAGAGGTTTAGGTGAATCTACAAGAGACAAAGTAATGGGCTTAAGCTTATTCTCAAAAAGCGTTGCTGCTGAAACTTTCCAAGTTGCTGCTGCCGTAACAAGAGAACAAGTACAAGACCTTAAACAATTCGGTGTAGATGCAGTTGCTCAAGTAGAAGCTGTATTAACTAACGAATTAACTCAGTCAATTAACAATCACATCTTATTAAAGATGAGAGATTTAGCTGGAACTAACCTATTCGGTGTAGATGCTAATAATGACGCAGTAGCTATGAATATTGCTGTAGCTGGTGGAGAAACTAAAGGTGACTCACACAGAAGAATCTTAACTGCAATCCTTGCTGCTGGTAATTTAATCGCGCAAAGAGGTAGAAGAGGTGCTGGTAACTTCGCTGTAGTAGGTGGAAAAGTTGCATCTGCTTTACAAGGTGTTTCTGGTTTCGTAGCATACCCAATGGCTAACACTATAAACCAAGTTGCTGGTGCAATATATCCTTTAGGATCTATCGCTGGTATCAACGTTTATACTGACCCATCTGTAGCTTTCGAATCAGTTGAGATCTTAGTTGGTAGAAAAGGTGACGGTAACGGACCTGGATTAGTATTCATGCCTTACTTAATGGCTGAATCAGTACAAACTATCGTTGAAGGAACTATGGCTCCGAAAGTAGCTGTAAAATCTAGATACGCATTAGTTGAAGCTGGATTCCACCCAGGAACTCAATATGAGAAATTCTCATTAGAGAACTTTGCACTATAATTTATAGTCTAAATTTTATATTAAAGACCCTCTTAATTGAGGGTCTTTTTTTTTGCTCATTTTTAGGAAGATATATAATCTATCGGAATAATTATAGAAAATTAAGATTTTAATATGAAAAAAATTAAATTAGGTAAAAAGATTCAATTGCTAGAAGATTTTTCTGCAAGTGATCTTTCTAAACCATCACAATCAGTTACACCGGCGGCCAAAACAAAACCAGCTTCTATTACTGTAGATAAGGTAGTGGCTCAGCCAACTGAAGCACCTGAAGCTCCAGTAGCAAATGTAGTATCAGGTGAAGAGGTACGAGCTGAAATAATCAAAGATGTTGATGCTATATTAAATAATTTAGATGCTCTCTCAAAGCAAATCACAGAAGCAGTTTTATTAGAAGCAGACGAGTGGTTTGAGGATGATGCTTTATTTGAATCAACAGAGGCTATTAATGAAGAAGATAGTTTTTTAACTAAAATGTTTGCAAAATTTAAAGCTACTAAAGCCTACTCTACAAGAATGGGCCAATACTCAGCCCTTAAAAAGAAAGAGCGAGGAGCTGAAGTAACTAAAATAGAATTAGAAGGTCAGTTTGATGCAAAAAAAGACCAACTAGAAGCTCAAATAAAAGACAAGATTGCTGCTAAAATTAAAACACAAATTGATAAGGTTAATCAAAAAGATATAACTCCGGAAGCTAAAAAGGAGATTAAAGATAAGATATACGCCAAGAGGGATGAATTATTAAAAGGTTCTAATAAGAAAATCGCAGAAAAAATTAAGACTAAAAAAGAAGCAGTTACTGCAAAGGCAAAACAGGCTATTACAGCAGCGGAAGCAGAAACTAAAAAAATGATTGATGATAACCCAATCGATAATGAAAAATATACTAATTTATGGGACGCCTATAAATTAGATGTAGACAATAGACATGAACTTCTTTTAATAGACATGAAAGCTGAGGCAACTATGGATGCCGATGATAAAGATGAAGATCAAATAGAAAAAGATATTAAAACGGCTGACGAACAGAAGAAAAAACAAGAAGCCCGCGCTGCAGAAAGAGCTAAGATATTAGAGTTAAGAGCAAAAAAAATAAAAGAGAAAGAAGCAAAAGAAGATGCTAAGCTTGATGATAAGCAAAAAGAGGCTAAAGAGAAAATAGACAAATACATATCTGCACAGGTTAGCTTTGATGCTGGTGAAATGAAGCAAGAAGAATTTGATAAGGTTGAAAAGATTAGTGCTAGTACTTTTAAAGATAGAGCACCAGGTATTTCTGATGAAGACGCTGAAAAACTATATGATAAACTTGTTAATAAGAGCTCTAAAGGAAAGAAAGAAGGTGGCGTTGACGGGCTTACAGATGCTGAGTTAGATAAGAAGCTTGAGACTAATAAGCAAAAGCTTGAAGATGCGAAGAAAGACAAGACAAACTCTCCGTTTGTGATTAAAAAATTCGAAATTGCAGTTGCTACCGGTGAATTGAGAAAGGCACAAGCATCTGAAGACTCTGAAAAAATCGAACAGGCTCAGAACAAATTAGATAAGTTCAAGAAAGAAAGCAAAGAATTAGCTGATAAAGAGGGATTAAGTTCTAAAAAAGATGAATCAGTAGTTAATGAAGCTAATGATATGTCTGTTAAAAAACTTTCAAAATATACAGGGTTTAAAGAAGATGAATATGAAAGAGTTGTTTACGCATTTAAGTCTAAAGAACTAGGTAAAATGCAATTTCAAGCTGAGCCATCATTTACAACAATAGACGGCAACTTTAGAGATGACGAACTACATATTGAAGTAGACAGAAGAATGGCTAATATTGCACATGCTAAAGTTCTTGGACAAATAAGAGGTTACAAAAACATTATAGCATTCTTAAAAGGAGGCGGAGCAGAAAAATATGAATCTGGTAGCTTAAAAGAAATAGAGAAGTATTTAAAAAAGTTTGATTTTAAATCTATATCTGAATCTAAGTTACACGAATCAATGACAGTAGCTCAGAAATTCAAAGCATTAATGTAATATTAAAGAGAGCGCTTAGCGTTCTTTTTTGCAAGTTTAAGAAACTCCTCTCGTTCTGCGAGCAGGAGTTTTTTGCATTTCTTACGAAACTCAACCGATGATTTAAGTATACGACTATCAATCATAGGAGCCTCTAATACATCATAATATTCTGAGTGTATAAAGTTCTTAAGATCAAAGTTCATAAACTTAGCCTTAATAGGTTTAAGTGAAATAGCACAATACCATTCAACAGTATTATATGAACGTTCTAATCCCTTTTCAGATAGGGCAGTATCGGTTCTCATATCCCAATAAATTTTAGTAGAAGTAGTAGATCTAGGTCTTTGCATTTTTAAGACACACTCCATGAATTGGTCATCATCGGACCACTTAGCAAGATTCCTATGAGTTATTAGAAACTTTCTTAAGAATCGTGGTAAGTACTTTAAGATGATACCATATCTGTTTGCGGGCCAAGGACCACCAGTCTTTTCAATACGTATACTCATATACTATATTTATCTATGAAACATTTTAGGCATTTTACACTATAACAATTAAACATATACTGCATGCAATCAATCAACCAATTATTTACAGAGAAGTATAGACCTTCTACATTAGAACAACTAATCTTACCAGATGCGGTAATGAATAAGTTTAAAGATGGACTAGTCCAGAATATGTTGTTTACGGGCTCACCTGGGACAGGTAAGACTTCTTGTGCAAAAGCCATAGTAAATCAGTTTAAACTCCCTTATCTGTACATCAACGCGTCCACAGACACTTCTGTTGAGGTGATTAGGACTAGAATTATAGACTTCTGTTCAACAGTGTCTATTATGGATGCACCTGGTATGTTTAAGGTAGTAATTCTAGATGAGGTTGATGGTGTATCAGATCAATTCTTTAAAGCACTTCGTGCTACAATGGAGCAATTCGCTAGTAACTCTAGATTTATTGCAACATGTAATTATATCAATAAACTACCAGATCCAATTCTATCAAGATTTGAAGTTATTAATTTTGACTTTGATAAAGAAGAGGAAACAGAATTAACAAAGAAGTATATCCGTAGAGTATATGATATTTGTAAAGAAGAAGAAATGACTATTGAGAAAGATGCTCTTGTAGAGTTTGTTAGACGTAACTTCCCAGATTTAAGAAGTACTCTAAATAAACTACAAGGATTTAAAACTCAAGGAACTACTGCGATTACAGTTGATAATGTAAAGAAATTTAATTCAGTCTATAAAGACGTATTTGAATTAGTCTTTAAAGAAACGGATCCAGCAAAGAATTACCAGATGTTAGTAAGTAATTATTCTAATAGAGTAGATGATATTTTACAAACATTAGGTGAAGAATTTATAGAATATATACAACAAGAACAATTGCAATCAGTTAAGCATATCCCACAGATCATTATTTCTGTAGCTAAACATCAATCGCAGAGAGTTCATGTCATAGATCCTGTAATCACAATGTTAAGTTGCGTTTACGAGATACAAGGAATAATTAAAAGTAATTAAAAGCAAAATAAGTGGCAAATAATTTTTCTATGTCAATTATTTTTCGTATATTGTACATAGATATTAAATAACAAAAATATGAAAGTGGGAAAACATACATTACTAATCGACGGAAACTATTTTGTTTTCAGTAGATTATTTGTCTTACCAAAACCAAAGAATGGTAAGTTACTAGGAGATGATAAACAGAAATCTCAATTCATGAGAAAGCTAGCAATTGACTTTGCATCTGAAATGCGTAAGCTAAAGATGTTTGTCGATGATGTAGTATTAACTGTAGATTCAAAATCATGGCGTAAAGATTTATTTCCAACTGCTGAATACAAAGGCACTAGGAAACAAAATAGCAGTGTAGATTGGACTGCAGTCTATGAAGTCTATGAAGCATTTCAAGATATTGTAGCTACTAAAGGTGTTACTGTACACCAAATACAAGGTGCTGAAGCAGATGATGTTATCTTCGGATGGTCAGCTGCTCTAAATGCTAGAGGTAAATCATGTATCGTATGGTCAGGTGATAGAGATCTAATTCAATTAGTTAACTACTCAGAAACTAATGACGCGCATACGTTATGGTATTACAATACTAAAAAGACACTTTATGGTTACGAAGGTTTCAATAAAGACATGGAGACATCAGCCGCTAAAGAACTAACAAGCGACGATATGTTATTCAATATGGGTGGACAACACATGTTGCGTGATGATTACCAAAGAGATATTCTAGACTGGATTAAAGCTAATAAGATTTCTATTAAAGAAGTTGATTGCGACAAATTCATATTTCAAAAGATACTTACCGGTGACAAATCAGATAATATTGCATCAGTTGTTACATGGCAAAAAGAAATGAAGAACGGCAAGTTGCGTAACTATTCTATTACTGACAAAACAGCAGATCTTATATGGGATCAATATGTTAAAGAATATAATAAAGATTTTACTATTGATTTTCTATTCTCATCAGAAGCAAAAGACATCTTAGTAGATATTATCTATAGAGTTGTTGGCCATAGTTCTCAAACGCTAATCAAAACAAATCTTACGCAGAATATAGCTCTAATGTTATTACATAACAAGACTATTCCAGATCCAATTCAAAAGGCTATTTATGCTGCTATTGAAAAAGATTGGGAAGGTGCTATCGAGAATAAGAATTCTATTATGGAAATGGATAAAATTCTAGAAGGAACTGATTGGTTAGAAGGAGCTAAAAAGAATACGTTCGCACCAGATCCTTTTGCAGGAATGGATATTCCAAAAGAAGAATCTCCAATGAAGCTGGTAGGTAAGAAAACAAAAAAGGTTAAGAAAGACCCAAGTAAAAAGTTATTCTAATATGACATTAACAGATTATATTCAAATTGAAGAAATATTAGCAGAAGCAAACGCACATGGATTAAAACCAGAAGTTATAGAACTTGCTACTAAAATAGAAATGCTTCATAATCTTTCAAAAGTGGATGCACATCAACATGCATTTAAAACACTAATAGGGTAAACTTTACCCTTTAAGGACATATAACTAATATGCTAGATGATACTAAACTGTTTGACTTTGTAAAAATAATGTTTACAAAGCCACAACAATATAAGAAAATAAAACAACACACTAAAAAGCGACATCATTTCATGATTAATCGTTTCATGTCTATTAAATATCCTGCAAATGCAATGATGTTTAATATTAATGGGATTAATGGTGGTAGTGTAGTAGAGTGTTGGTCCGTTGTCGCCTCTAGATTCCAATCGGTGCCCCGATGGTTTTATACTAAAACCAAAAAAGCAAAGAAAAATACGCCTGATAAATATAATCCCAGCGAGAAAGCTGTATCTATTTATATGGACAAAAACGAGATTGGTAATAGAGAATTTAGCGAACTAAAAGAATTTGCTAAGGAAGCTCTGTTTTCTGATTTAAAAAAAATTGAAGAACAAATAGAGGTTTATGCAAAAGATAAATGATCATTTTACTGAAATAATAGATATTACTTTATACCGATATAACTCAATAGATTTAAAACTATGGGGTATTATTAATAGAGATACTAAATCTAGGCCTATGACTCCTAACAGTATGTTAGTAGCCAAAGAGCGTATGGAAACTTATTTAAATCATAAGTTCTCTCACGATGTTAATAGATTTCGTACAGTCAGTGATGTCAATATACATAGGGAGGCAACATCAGTATATTTTATATGGAAGATATTTCAATCAATGCCAAACTTATCTTATATTAGAGTTAATCTTAATTCTAATTCTAGTTACAATAGAATTGTAAATGTAGATCAAGTAAAGACTATAAAATACGATATTAAAACATTAAGAGGTTCTATGAGGATGTTTGATATGTTCCAAGAAGAACATGAACTTAAACAAGCTAATCATATTTTAATAAAAGCAGGTCTATTAAAAGAACAAGAGAATTTTAAAATATTTAAATTAAGAGACTTTTTAAGTGCCTTAGATTTATTTCAAGCTGAGAATAATACAGCAGAAGTATTAGGAGTAACTAATGCATTTATACACGCATTAGAACATCATGAGGGTGATAATCCTGAAATGCTTTTAATCACTGATTGGGAGTCAGATATATAATAAAAAATAGAAGTATAACTTCTTTATCAAATGGCAGTAACAAATTTTACAGCAGACACAATCGGAGACTATTTCTTCGCTAAATTGAAAGAACCTTACGTAGACGTAAAAAAGGTTCTGAATTGGTCTATCCTATATGGTGTTAATTCACCAACTAGTATCGGAACAGTACAATTAACAGCGGGTTCTAAAACTATTATTGGCTCTGGAATTGCATGGACACTTGCACCAGGTGATCAGTTTATTGTAGGTTCTCAAACTTTTACTGTAGATACTATTGTAGCAAATACTATTACTGCTACAGAAGATGCTACATTTACTGCAACAGCAGCTAAATGGTATGAATTTCCAGATGCTGATAACAACTTTGTTTTTGACTATAGATGGTCCCAGAATAATATAGATAGTGATGGAGGCGAAATGTCACCATTAAAACCTTTAAATGTTAGTATTACTAATTTAGAATTTGATGCAACTAAACCATTATGGATAGATGTTAAAGCGGAAGTACATAGATTGTCTTCATTGCATACATTAAGCCTTTTATCAGTTACATTTGAATTAGAAACAGAAGCAGGTACTATTCAATCATGTCCACAATTATGTATGGATTGTGATGATCCTTATGTTGCAGGATGTACTAATATTGTAATCGATTGTTCAGACCCAATATTCGATCCGTATAATTTAAGTAAACCAACTGCAATTTATGGTGAAATAAGTGAGTTGGCTTCAGAAATGTGGGGACATAACACAAAGTACTTTAGAGTAGAACCTGATAAGAGATCTAAGGATGTTGTATTAATGGAATACTCTTTATACAATGTAAAAGATACGTCAGATCTTAAAATTGTCGTGCCAGATAATGCAATGCCAACTAGAGAATTTACATACGATATTTTTGGTATGGGCTTTGAAGATTTTGAAATCCATATTACAAAAGGGCAAATGGAAAAAGCATTCGGTGCTAATATTGCCCCAAGACCAAGAGATTATATGTACATTCCAATAATGAATAGAATGTATGAAGTAAGTTCAGTTAGTTTTGCTGATGAATTTAATCAGTCTATGACTTACTGGAGAGTAATGTTAAAGAAATACGAAGAGAGAACTTCTACAATAATAGGAGACGATGCTGCTGGAGTTGCAATAGATCAAACATTAGACGAACTTTATACTGGAGTTGAAGAAGTATTTGGAGAAGAAATTCAAGATGAGTACAGACAATCAACTAAACCAGAACAATATCAAACAATGTTCTCAGAAGTTGGTGATGGTACTAGAGAAAGAATTCATAACTCATTAGTTATTAGCGATGACGAGTTAAGAAATAAATGGACTATTATTACTAAGAATCATTATGATCTAGAATCTGTAAAAGATTTAGGTATCGAATGTTTAGTATATAAGAAAATATCTCAATTAGCAATTGATAAGAATATGGCATTTTCTGCCTGGTTTAAACCTAACTTTACAAATCCAACAGCAGAGCAAACTTTATTTGATGGAAGAGTAGGACAAAAAGGACTTAAATTAACAGTTAATAAAACACATGTTAAAGCATATATAAATGATCTTACATTAACATATCCGTTTGCAGTACAGCCTATAAATGGACAATGGTATGGTTTAGTCTATAACTTAAATAATACATATAGTAATACATCTGCTAATGTGTATCAGTTAAACCCAAAGAGCAATACATTGACAAGTATGTCTGTTTCAGATACTTTAATTAATGTAATGGATCAAAACTTTGAACTAGGCGCTGCTCAAGGATGGGTTACATCACAAAAATGGGCTTTAATGCCAGGTAAATTAGCAATGACTAACATTAGGTTATACACTAAGATTATCGGTAAAGACCAACATACGAACATGTTACAACAATATATTGTTAGAGATAATAGACTAACATATATTATTGATAACGCAATTCCTTCTATACAGTTAAGAAAGTACAATCAAAACAAGTAACAAACTTAAACTAAATTTGTTACTAGTGTAAGCTAGATATATACAATATAATATCATAATATGAGCGAGAGCGAAAAGAAGAAAACAATAGCAGAACAAGCAGACGACATTAGGTTAGAATTAGATGCATTAATTGGAGATAGTCCATTAGATGTTGAAAACGATCCTAAAGATCTTCCTATTCAGGCTAAGCCAACTTCGATGGTACCATCAATAAATTATACTGAATTAAAGTCAAGTGCAACTAAAAAAGCACAAAAGACTATTACAGCCTTAATGAAATTTTATCTTGATGCTGATATTATCGAAAAGGATGAGTACATAGCTGCAAAAAAACAAATGGATGAGATGACAATGTCCTCTCTGATCTATCAATTAAATGCAGGTGAAAAAGCTCTAACAACTCTATTAGAAACAATTGACTCAGGAGAATTAGCACCTAGAATGTTTGAGGTTCTTGCAACTCTACAAAAATCAATGTTAGATATTATTAAGTCGCAAACCATGTACTTAATGGCAGCGGAAGAGGGTACAAAAAGAATTGCAAGGGATTTAGAAATTTACCAGAAGAGAGCAAATCAAACTGAAATTGAAGGTGCTGGAGGAGATACTGGTAATAAAAATATTCAAAGAGGTACAAAAGACCTAATGGCTGCAATCCAAGCAGGTATTCACGGAGCGTCAGAAGAAGATATTGAAGACGTAGAACCAACAGAAGAATAATAAATGTCAGACGGAATAGGAGATAATAAATGGATCCCAAAAGAGGAGGGTAATACAGATGCAGCTGACAGGATCGTTTGGTCGACCAAGCAGATTGATGATCTGTTAGTGGCCTTGGATCAGGGTTATCGTCCTAAGATTAAGTTACCATTCTACGAGGGTAGACAATTTCTAAAGAAGGGTAATATTGTATTTGAATATACTGATGAGGAAATTAGTGAGTTAGCCAGATGCGCCAAGGACATTGTCTATTTTGCAGAGAAGTATGCAGTAGTAATGACAGATGAGGGTATTCAACAGGTAACCCTAAGAGATTATCAAAAGGATATGTTGAGGAATTTCCAGAATGATAGATTTAATATTGTTCTTGCTGCTCGACAAATGGGTAAAACAGTTACCGCATCTATTTTTAATGCATGGTATGTTACCTTTAATATGGATAAGAATACTCTGCTACTTGCGAATAAATCTGATTCAACAAAAGAAATTATTGATAAAGCCAAAACAGTAATTGAGAACTTACCGTTCTTTATGAAACCTGGTATTATTAAATATGATGTCATGAATGTGAGATGTGATAATGGTTGTCGTCTAATAGGACAATCAACCACAGCAAAATCTGGTATTGGTTTTACAATCCATAACTTATACCTAGATGAGTTTGCCCACGTCCATCCATCAATTGCTGATTCTTTTTATGAGAATGTATATCCTACATTATCCTCATCGAAAGTCTCAAGAATAACAATTACATCTACGCCAAACGGATTTAATAAGTTCTATCAAATCTATGCTGCGGCAGATCGAGGTGATAATGAATACTTAGCAACGAGGATAGATTGGTGGCAACATCCAGATAGAGACGAGGCTTGGTATGAAAGAGAGCTTGCTAACCTAGGTTCGATCGAAGCCTTTAATAAACAATATGGGAATGAATTCGTTTCCTCATCCAACCTCTTATTAGACCCAGTCGATATGAAGAAGATGAGAAAGAGAATGAAGCCTTATGTCTATCATGACTTTGATGAATTCGATTATATTAGTATTGATACAAAAGGTTTTTTAGAATGGGATCCAAACTTTGATATTGATACTTGTAAAGATACTGAAAACTTTTGGTTGTTCTCAGTAGATATTGCAGAAGGTAATGGTGGTGATTCCTCCGTTATTAATATTTTTAAAGTCGCTCCGATGAATTCAGAAGAAATTAAGAACGTTATTAATCCTGGTGCGATGTACGACTTTTTTAAATTTGAACAAGTTGCTAGGTTTAAATCTAATGAACATGTCATCGAAGATTTTGCAAAGGTACTTTATACTTTAGCAGTAGACGTCTTTAACTCTGAAAACGTAAAAATGATTGTAGAGTATAATACTTATGGTACAGTTTTATTCCAGTATCTAAGAAGTATATTTCCACAAAGAAATGATTTTGACGATGAGATGATAGTAAAATTCAGACATAGACACGACGCAAAGACAATAAAACCAGGAATAAAACTAAAATCTGACAATAAAGCTATCTTTTGTCAGAATTTTGCAAAATTGTATAAGATAAATAGATTAGATTTAACTGATGAAGTTACAGTGACTGAGGCATCCTTATTTGGTACTTTACCAAACGGTAGTTATGGCGCTCAAATGGGGAACGATGATGTTATTATGACATGTATTACTGCGACTGAATTTTTTAACACAACGGATTATGCAGATTTCATTGAGGAGATCTTAGATTTCATAGATCCTGCGGTTCACGACGAGATGGAAAGCATCTTATATAAGGATAGTGATCAGCAAGGAGATTTACAATATGACATTTATGACCTACTCAAATAAATTTGCAAAAAGACAAGGATATATAATAAAAGAATTAAAAAATAACAACTAAACGATTATGGCATTAAGTCCTCAATTACTACAGTTCAAAAGCTCAGGCGTATATCGCTTAGAGTTCGACAAATCACAAACCGTGAACATCCCTGCTGAAACTATTAGATTAGTTGTAGGTAGATCTAACAAAGGTCCTTACAACACTCCAGTATTAGTAGAAGATGTTGAACAGTTTAAAAATGTATTCGGTGGCATCGATAAGTCACTAGAAAAGAAAAATATGTTCTTCCACAGATCAGCTATTGAAGCTTTATCTAGAGGACCAATCTTAGCATTAAACTTAACTGCTGATGATTCTGACGATCAAGTATCGATATTATCTCCAGCAACTAACTCTTCTTCGGAAGGTTTATCTGCTAACACTATTCAATCATCTGCCGTTGCTGGTAAGAAATTCAGCGATGTATTTGATATTGATAAGTTTTGGAATCCTTCAGACGAGAAGTTATTAGCAGCTGCTGCTGAAGATACAAACCATGGTATCTCTTTTGTAAATATCAAACAAGACCCAATCACAATTATCATTAGACAAGCTGCTGATACTAGAGGTTTTGAATTAACTGCAAGAGAATGGTACGGAGAATCTAACATTCCAGAAGGCGTTGAAGCTGATGAATACGTATCAGACTACTTAGTAGATGTATTTGTATTCAAAGGTAAATTTGATGCTGCTGAATTAAATAATGACCCTAACTACGGTACTTACTTTGATGCTAATGGTTTATACAAATCAGAATTCGCTAAATTTGCTGGATTAAGAGAAGTAACTTTAATGGCACAATATAATGGATTATCTTTAATCCCTGAATTTATTGATGCTGAAGGTAATCAAATGTACATCGAAACTCTAATTAATATGGAGGCTAGAAGAACAGGTTTATTCTGTGCTGTACGAGAAGATGCACTTCCACAAATTGATTTAATTGGTAACAATTTCGACATCTACCAAGATTACGAAGTATTATCACATAAAGTAGAACAAATAAAAACTAGTACTATAGTAGATATTAGTGGTTTCGGTGACAATTCAGTAGATGGATATACTTTAACAATCTTAGGAGCTACACCAGTTGGACTTGCTACTGCAGGAATTAACGATACTAAATATTTAAAATCTGTAATACCTGGAGAGTTTGTTAAGATTGATACAATAGAAGCTACTGCAGGCGGTTCAATTATTACTTCAACAACCGGTGATATTTCTAAATCTTATGAGAAATTTGCAGCTGGAACATCAGCAACATGGAATAGCCCAGCTGTTGTTACAGTAGACGGCAACGGAAACTTAAAATTAAGCGCTGCGCCATTTGCGTATGGAGACTTATTAGTAGGTGGAAATGCATTCTTATTATCTGAAAACGCAGGTGAATATGTTGCAATCAATACAATTGATATAGATAACGTAACAGGAGAGGTAACTGTATCTCCAGCAGGTAATGTTGGATTTAGTACGGATTACGCAAATGCTAACGCATCTGAATTAGTAGTATATAAAAGAGCATTAAATACAGCATTTGATATATGGACATTATCTCCAAACGATAGAACAGAGATGTTCCCTACACTAGCAGGTGGTTGGGAATGGACTGATAATTTAGCTGGAGCATTTACTTACTCTTACGCAGGTGTTGGTGTATTAAACGCTAATATTAAAGTAGGAATGTATATCCCAGGTGATGGTGGTAAACTATCTAGAGTTAAGAGAATCGAAAAAACTTACGATGGTGTTAATACTAAATATAAATTCTTTACACATAGAGTAGTTTCTTCTAGACCAGCTTATGCACTTAAGAGATATGAAGATGCTTCTGGATTATATAAAACGTTCCCATTAGAAGGAGCAACACAAACTGAAAAGAGTATTGCAGAATTACTATCAGCAATTAAGCCAGGAACTGGTTTAGGAAACGCTTTAGTAGATAAAGACAATATCACATTCAGATATGTAGTTGATACATTTGGTTCTTTAGAGAACGGATCAATCTTAAATAAGGAAGAATTATCATTCTTATGTAAAGAAAGACAAAATGCAGCAGCAATTCTTAACGCACCAATGGTGAAAGAACTTAAAGCAGCAACTAACCCAACGTTTAAAGACTCATTTGCTCCTTATGGATTTAGTGTGAATCACGTTGCAACAGGAGGTAACTTAGATACTAATCCAACATCTCTTTACACATTACCATCGATCAACGCAGGTGCATCTTATGCATTCTACTACGGTCCTGGTCTTAATGTAATTGAGAATGGAAGAACTAAAGTAATTCCACCAGCAGCATACGTATCTAACAACTATATCGATAAATATTTAGATGCTTTACCATGGTCAATCATCGCAGGTCCTAGAAGAGGAGTTGTAGGTGGAACTGGAGTACAGTCATTAGAGTTCTCATTCGATAAAAATGATAGAGATATTCTTGAGCCATTTGGTTACAACCCAATCGTATTCGAAAGAGGCGTAGGTTTAACTATTAAAGGTAACAAGACTGCACAACAAGGAGTTCAATCAGCACTTTCTTCAGCTCACGTAAGAGAAGTATTAATTTACATTGAAGATGGTCTTGCAGAAATTCTTAAGAATTACCTATTTGAATTCAATAGTGCTCAAACTAGATTAGAGATCAAAACTCTTGCTGATAACTTTATGGAATCAGTTAAGAAAGATGGTGGTGTATACGACTATAAGAATATCATGGACTCTTCAAACAATACGTCTGAAGTAATAGATAACAACATGGGAATCTTAGATACGTTCGTAGAACCAGTTAAAGGTCTTGAAATCTTAGTATCGAGAGTAACAGTATTAAATACAGGTGAAATCGCAACGGGTAACTTTGCATAAGAAAACAACGATATATAAATAAAATAAGAAATTAAAGATATGGCTTTACCACATTATTCAGAGGACCAAACTAGCAAGAAGGGAAGAAACTTCGAGCCCGTTCAAGCTAACCTATTCGAGGTAACAATTTTACCACCGGATGGAGTTGCTGGACAAGAGTTCCTTTTACAACACGTTAATTCAATTAGTGGATTAGATACTATGGCTCCTGCAGTAGATGCAGTCGGACAAAAATATAAGTTTTCCGATAGATCTTACGCTGGTATGCCTGGTGCAACTTCAATTGATATTACAGTTAGCTTCTCGCTTAACTTAAATGATTCTAACCAAGCTTACTTGTATAAAACATTAAGACAATGGTATAGAGCTCAATATAATCCAGAAACTGGAGAAATGGGTCTTAAAAAGAATTATGTTGGTACAATAGTTGTTGTACAATTTAACAGAGAAGGTGATATTTACAGAAAAATTACTTTAGATGATTGTTTCATCACTTCAGGTGTAAACCTTGTTGGTGAACTTAACTACGAGTCAGCTGACGCAGTAGCATTAGAAGTAGGTTGGAAGTGTGATACTTTCTCAGAAGAGTTGAACTAATTTAATAAATTAAGTATAAAGAACGTGTCTAAACAACACGTTCTTTTTTTAACTTTAAAAAACATAATATAATATCAAGATAATAAAAGATTATGAGTGATAAACTAACAAAAAAATTACAAGTCCTTTTGACTGAGGGAGAAGTTCGTGAAGTAAACCGAATTATCTTGAATGATGCTTTGGATAATGAGACTCGTCCCATATCTGTAAGTGGATTCATAAGAAATCTAATAAAGTCAGAATTAAGTGTAAGAACTGTAGAACAGAGATCCTACATAAAGCAAAATCTCAAAAACTTAAAAAGTAAATAACAATGAGCGAAAAGAAAAACAAAATGAGTTCCGAAGAAGCTAAAATGGCGAGAGCCTTAGAAGCTAAAGACGCTATTAACAACCCAACTCCTGATTCAAATGAAGGAACTGCTTCAGATATGGAATCTGTTGTTGACAAAGGTGGGCTTGGTAGAGTTAATATGTCGAATTTTACACCAGATAAAGCACAATCTTCTGATAGTGCATTAGGATGGCATGTATTGGATCAAGTAACATTACCGTCAATGGGTAAATTTTATCCAGCTGATAGTGTAATTAAAATTAGATCTGCAAGAGCTGCAGAGATTAGACATTTTTCTACTATGGATGAGAATAATTACATCGATATGGAAGAGAAGCTAAACTCAGTAGTAGAATCATGTACTCAAATGACATCTGGTAGTAAAAGATTATCTTACAAGGATATTCTAGAAGAAGATAGAATAGTTCTATTGCTTTCTATTAGAGACCTTACTTTTCCAGAACCAGAAAACAAATTAATGTTAAATGGTAAATCTGAAAAGACTAAAAAGAAAATAGATCTTGAATTAGCAGTTAAAAACCTAGTACCTTCTATTATCGATGAAGAGATAGAAAAGTATTATGATGATAAAAAAAGAACGTATGTTATTAAAACTCGTTCTGCTGGTGAAATCGTAATGTGTCCACCGACAATTGGTGTTATGCAAGAGGTTACTCAATACTTGAAAGATCGTAATGAGAAGGAAATAGAATTTGATAAAGCATTTATCCAAGTATTACCTTATATACAAGGTGATTGGAGAACCCTAAGTCTAACAAAGATATTTCAATTAGAAGTAGACTATAAGGCATGGGATCAAAAAAAGTTTATGATTGTATATAGACTTGCTGAAAGAATGAGAATTGGTGTTCAAGCAACACTAGAATCTACCGTAGACGGAGAGTTGGTGAAAGCCCCTCTTGAGTTCCCAGGTGGCATCAAAAGTCTTTTCATTATTTCAGATCTCGCTGGAGAATTACTTTAAGACAAAGTTCTACCTGGGTATACATCTTAGGATGCAGCCTTCAGAGATCGAAAACATGTATTACTACGAATATTGGTATTATGTCAAGAATCTGTCGGAGTACATCAAGAATAAGAATAAGCAACAATCGGATCAACAAGAACAGGCCAACGATCAACAGAGCGCAATGAGCTCTAAGTATAAAACGCCTTCGATGCCCAAGATCCCCTCTATGAAGACGCCATCGTTTAAGATGCCGAAAATGTAGAGATATATAATAAGAGTGAGGGGTATGTTTTCCTAAGCATACCCTTTTCTTTTTAAAAATATTAAGTCAGTTACATGCCAAAGAAGAATCCGTTAGCTACTGCATTCGATAAATTCGGCTCTAAAGATGGTGTATTAGGCGAAATTGCCGAAAACACACTTCTTGTCGCAGAAACATTTGATGAAGGTGGAGAGATATTTGATAGAATAGACCGAATGGTCGAGGCTATAGAAACTATCGTTGACGGTACAAAATCCGGCAGCGGTGGTCTTCAAGAGGCTATTGTATTAAATTTAGTAGCACCAACACTTAAACCAATTGGTTTAGGTATGGGCTTTATTATTGACGCGTTAAACCAGGCCGAGAGTGCTGAGGATTTAACGTCAAAATTTGGCGCACTTAACGCTGGATTAGTAGTATTAGGAGATATAGGTAAATCTATATTAATGTTTGCTGCAACGATGGTAATAGGAATACCAATCTTAATGATTGCAGCAGTAACCGCACCTGTCTGGGTTGGCGGTATTTATGTTATTATACAGGGAATTAAAATGGCAACTCAAGGCCTAAAAGAAGGCGAGTTGGATAAATTATTAATACTCCACGCAATCGGAATATCAATTGTGAAATTTGGATTATTGATGGCAGCAATGGTATTAATAGCACCAGTTGCACTTATAGGTATGTTATTTACAGTACCTTTACTTCTAGGTGTTGTTGCAATAGCAAAGTATATAGGTGAGCACTTTACTGAAGAAGCTCTAGATAAATTTATGACTTTTAATAAAGCAATGGTCATGTTAGGATTAGGTATCTTATCGATTGGTTTATCATTAGCTTTAGTGGCAGTACTTGCAAAGCATATTATTATGGGACTTTTTGTCTTCGGTATGGTTGCGTTTGGATTAGGTGCAATATTTATGGCATGGGAGAAGTTATTTCGAATAGATGAAACGAAAGCAGAGGCTTATGCAAAATCATTAGCTTTCTTAGGAATTGGTATTATTACTATTGGTTTAGGCTTAATGTTAATGAATGCATTTGCTGGAGCAATCATGAAAGGTTTAATGGTAGCAGCACTAGTATTAATGGTAATAGGTGGTGTATTCTTCCTCTTCCAGAAAATGGGCATTAATAAAACTATTAGGAAAACAGCAAGTGGCTTAATCTTAGCCGCTGGTGCAATTTTAGCACTATCTATCGCATTAGCACTTTCTAATTTAATTATGCCAGGATTTTTAGATACAATGGGTATTTTAATGATTATTGGAGCTGTGGCATTAACCATGTTTATTATAGGAAAGCAAATAGGTAATGTCGTCAAAGGTGCGCTTTCATTAATCATAATGGGAATTGGTCTGTTTGCACTATCAGTTGGTATTGGATTTATGAGATTAGCAATTCCTAGTGTTGAAGTTGGAATAGGCATGATAGCCTTAATTGGTGGAATAGGTCTTGTATTTGGAGTAATAGGTATGGCATTCGCCAACGTAGCTTTAGGTGGTGCCGCAATGATAATTGCAGGAGTTGCATTAATAGTCTTAGGGCTTGGTGTAATGGCAATGATGGCATCGTTACCTACAGTTGAAGAGGGTATTGGTATGTTATTATTAATAGGTGGTTTAGGCCTGGTATTTGGAGTTGCTGGTTTAGCGGCTGCATTTATAGCATTAGGTGCAGCATCTATGATTGTTGCTGGTGTAGCGTTAATCGTTATAGGAGCCGGCGTAGCAATCATGGCAGCAGCTACTAAAGATGTTACAATGGATCAAGTTCTTGTAATGGGAGCAATTATAGGTGGGATCGGAGTTGCAATGGCAGCTGCTGGTTTAGCATCACCTTTAATCTTATTAGGTTCTGTCGCAATGACTGCAGCAGGAATTGCAGTGTTAACAATCTCTGTGGGTATGGCAGCCCTAGCAGCAATTGACTTTAGTAAATTAGGTACTATTTCTGAAAAAGGTAATAAAGCATTTAACTGGTCTGGTGAAAAAGGATTCTTCGGTGGTAAGAAATCTAACTTTGAAACAGCAATGGATGCCATCGCAGATGGTATGGCATTAGGACCATTATCAATCTTAGGTATTATGACCGGCGCGCCAGTTATGATTTTAGCAGGAGCTGCATTAACAAGTATTGCATTAGGACTTAGAGTATTTACATCAGCTATAGGAGATACTGATTTACCTAGACTAAGCGATAATGTACAAATGATCGTTTCAGGTTTATCTGAAACTTTTGCTGAAGTCGGTGCATCAATGGGAGGACCTTTTTGGTTCACTAGTGATGTATATAAAGGTATTCAGTCTACTCGAGGTATGGGTACATCATTAACAGGTATTGCTAAAGGTGTTCAAGCTATGGCAATGCTTAGATTCCCAACAGGATTTGATAAAGAAGGTAATCCAACAGGATATGAAACTATAGATTTAGGAACCGCAGTACCAAACTTAGTTGCTAATACTAAATTAATAATAACAGGTTTAAGTTCTGCATTTGCAGAGGTTGGAGAATCTAAAGCAGCTCAAGGCAGTTCATGGTTTAGTTCTTCTTCTTATGAAAAGGGTATTGAGGTTGTTAAACAAATGGGTACTCCGCTATTTAATTTAGCAAAAGGTGTACAGTCTATGGCAATGCTTAAATTCCCAACTGGATTTGATAAGGACGGTAACGCAACAGGATATAAATCAATTGGAGACGTAGATACTTTAGTTGCTAAGCTTGCTAAGAATACAAAAGCACTTATTATAGGTTTAGCTGGGGTATTTGAAGAAGTTGGAGCATCTGGTGTCGGTAGTGGCGGAGGATGGTTCTCTTCATCTAATTTTGAAAAGGGTGCTGAAATAGCATTACAATTAGCAGATCCTTATTCTTCATTAGCAGATGCAGTAGAATCTGTCGCAACACTTACAGAAGGTATTACAGACCCAGTATTACTTAGAGAGAAAGTTACATCTTTAGTAGAAACTATTTCAGTAATAGGTGGTTTCTGGGTACAATCATTTTTTGATGGTGTTAATGCTGCACGTAATGTTAAAGAACCTTATAGCATTTTAGCCTCAGCAGTTACTGATGTTACTACAATTACAAGTGCAATTTCAGACGGAGCTGAAGTTAGAGAAAAAGTATCAGCTATGATCGAGTCTATTGTTGGAACCAATGATGATGGCGTAGATATGGGTGCTAAGACCTCATTAATTTATGCAATTGGATGGACTTATGGAAAATTAGGAGTTGCAATACCTTTAATTGTTAGTGCAATTACTCAATTCACTGTTGAAAAAGGTAAAGCATTCGCATCTATTTTTGGTGGTGAGACTCCAGCTGAAATGTATGAAGCAAAAAACAAAATGCTTAAAACATTAGCAATGTCTTATATGAGAATGGCGGTTGCTATTCCAATGATTGTAGCATCAGTTAATACTGTAGCTGCAGAACCAATGAATGAGTTTACTAAACTCTATGGTGGTGTAACTAATGATATTGAAGTTTTAGCAGCTAAAAGTACTTTATTTGAAGCAGTTGGTTCATCTTATCAAAAAATAGGAGCTGCAGCCCCTCAAATTGCTAGTGCTGTAAATGGTACTAGTCTAGAACAAATGCAAGGATGGACTGGCATGTTTGTCGGTGATGTTGGATTCTTAAGACCTATTGCAGGTTACAACGCACAAACAGAACTTTGGAGTACAATCGGAAACTCTCTTACAATGGGAGCCACTGCATTCCCTCAGATCTCTGCCGGGATAAATGCAGTAGACTATAATAAATTAGTAGAGTCTAGAAGGATGTTTGAAGCATTAGGAGTTCTTGCTGAAGGTGGTGAACCTTCAGATATACTTGCAGCAATGGGAGAGTCTTTAGAAATTGCAATGCAACGTTTAGCAGATATTCTAATGGAATTCCAAACATCAGTTGGAGAGTCTCAAGATGCTCAAGGAGGTTTCTTATCAGAATTAGCTAGCCTACCAGGTAAATTAGTTGGTGGTGTTGCAGACGGCATACGTGGAGATGGTGGCGGTGGTAATAGTGCAGAAGTAGTAAGAGCTGTTAAGCAACTACAAAATGCACTTACTAAAACTGGAATTAAAATTAGTGGTAACGGTCGTCTTTCCAATTAAACTTTTTCTAAAAACCTGATATAAGTACTAAACAGATTAATTTATGATAACAAGTACTACATCGCATTACAAGAGTTCAACTATTAATTCAGCAACATACGACGTTACTGATAAAACGCTAACAGTAGTTTTTAAATGGGCAACTTATGTCTATGAAGCAGTTGACGTAGAAACTTGGAACAAATTTAATTTAGCAGATTCTCAAGGCAAAGCACTTAATGAACATATTAAAGGTAGTTTCGAATACGCTAAATACGAGGATCAAATCCCTACTGGCATTAAATTTGAAGAATCCGGAATGGTTAAAAACATTACAGCGCCTGGTAGTCTATTAAATGAGCTACCTCCTTCTGATTATCAAATGGGAAATTAATATGAAAAGAATTAAAAGATTTTGGAAATACCTACAGTGGCTAGAAGAACAGAGAATGAAAGCTGCGATTCATAGTTGTAGTGCAGGACCATTAATGTAATATTTATTATGACAAAAGCAAGCATCGTACAAAGACTATTAGATAAAAAACAAATCACAGCTGAAGAAGCAGTGGTTTTACTTAAAGAAGAGACATATAACCCACCTTCTTATCCAATGTATACTCCGAACCCATACTACGATACTCCGAATACAACACCACCTCCAGTATGGTGTTCAACAGATACTCTTAATACTCCAGCAGCAGGTGACAACTGGGAATACAGAGATACTAAGTTTACTCCTCCAACAGAAAACTAATTTAAAATCAATTTCTAATGAAAAAGTCTAAGCAGCCGGTGGTGGCTAATGACTCCGACGAAAGTCGTAAAAAAGCTCTACAGTTCAAGAAGCGTAAACAACGCAACAAAGAACCTAAAATTAATTTTAAAAATATTAGATCAATGAATGATCTAGAAGATTATGAAGATGAATACAATTTCTGATAAACCATTAATATTAGATTATTCTAATTTAAGTGAAATAGGCTTTATACACATGCATGTTTCGTCCATTTTAAGGAATCCTAATGACATCACTGAAGGAGTTAACGGATTATGCAGGGCAGGCGCGTTTGGCCGCCTGGCACACATCCTTCAGCTAGCTGGAGCCGCAGAACCTATCATCCTTGATGTTATTAATGATCCAGAAGCAGAATTGACCTATGTGCTTGCATAAACCACAGCATCCAGTATTAATATTTTGGGAAGAATCCTGGAATTATACTTCAAAAGATGTACCTGACGCGAATAGTGAAACAATTACACCTGATGAGATATAACTATTAAATCACACCATTATGCCAGAGTTAGCGGAACTCAAGTTCACATCAGACTACGTAAATCAAGTTTCAGAAGGAGCAACTTATCTTAGAGTAGAAAAGAATCCAGTACATAAATGCGAAAACTTAGATATTCCATTTAAATCATTTAAAATTAAGGCTAAATCAAAAGGTAAAGAAATGGTACTTTACTTTTTAGATGATTATTCAGATCAATTTATTACAGTTAGAATTACGATGGGAATGTCTGGTCATTTTAAACTTACTAATTCAGGCGACGAAGCAAAACACGCACATCTTAAATTTTATCGTAAAGACGGAACTACATTATCATTTGTAGATGTTAGGCGATTTGGTAAATGGAAACAAGGCCTAGCTTGGTCAGAAGGTAGAGGTCCAGATCCAACGACAGAATATGATGAGTTCTGGAAAAATGTAATGACTAATTTGACAAAACTAAAGAAGCCACTTTATGAAATGTTAATGGATCAGAAATATTTTAATGGCATTGGTAATTACCTAAGAGCTGAAATCATTTTCAGAGCCGGAGATGTAGATCCATTCTTACCAGCCGGCATGCAATTCGCAAGATACCCTAAGCTATTAGATCTATGCCGTGATATACCACTTTTAGCGTATGCTAAGGGCGGTGGAAGCATTAAGGATTGGGATAATCCATTTGGAGACGAGTCTATCCAGGAACGCTTTATGTTATGTTATGGTAATGCTGAAATGGCAAAGAGAAAAGATAGAAATGGTAGAACATTTTGGTATGATAAGAAATGGGATGATGTACCGACAAGTAGAGATGATTTAAAAGATTTTTTATATGAGCGCGGCGGATTGGCTAAATAAGAATGAATGGCCAGACCTGGCTGTCGACAGTGATGCATTTTCACACTACACTCAACTGAGTAAAATCATGGAACAGTATGCTAAAGAGTACCATGCACGAAAACTAGAAGAAGCAAGAGAGAAAGAATTAACTAAATATACTAAATTTTTATGACCGGAAGACCACAGACAAAAGAAGAAGCATACGAAAAATTACACTTAGAAGATGTACTATCAGCAGTACGTTGGATTAAGTTTGGAATGGAACCAGGCACTAGAAAAAAACCAGCAATTGAATATGTCAATCACTGGAAAGCTTGGACTAAACTAAATGATATAGAATCATATAACAAAATATTAGAAATAGAAAATATTTCAGAAACTACTCCATAATGAAAAAGAAGGAAAGAATGCAGAACTTGATTATCGTCGGCCATCCCGACGAGAAATCATTCTGTTACAATGGCATTTTTAAAACAATTAAAAAGACTTTATTATCAGAAGGTTACTTAAATGAAGTTGAAGTAATTGATTTATATAGAGATAGTTTTGCAAGACCTAGAACAGATCTTATTGAAAAATATAAAGATTTAGTAAAATGGGCAGATCGTATTTACTTTATATCTCCAGTTTGGTGGTTTAGACTAACTCCAAGAATGGAAATCTTTTTTGATGAGGTATTAACTCCAGGGTATGCATATAAATTTGTACCAGTGGTAGGCCCGTATGCTTATCCTAAGCCATTCTTAGGAGACAAGAAGATAAGAACATATATCACACATGGCGCGCCGGCATTGCCAGTTAAAACGCTCTATTTAAACTCACCTAAGCTAAGATTAGTGATGGGAGTATTTACATTTGTCTTTGGATGGAGACTTTCATTATGGTTAAAAACCAAACAATTCTGGTCAGTGCCATTTGTATCTACAGCAAAAAGAAAACAATATTTAGAAACAGTTCGTAAAGACGTCATAAAAGACTTAAGAACGCATCAAATTAAACAAAAATGACAGATTTTATTTATCACGCAATGGGTTTCTGTGGAGAACATTGGCACCCTAACGCAATCAATATTACAGCTATGATACTTACAGCTGGATTAATTATTAAATCAATAAAAAACAAATATGAAAAAGTTTAAGAAATTCCAAAGCTTCTTTAATAACTGGTACCCAGTAATTTTAGCATTTATGTGCCTTCTATATTCAGTAGGATATGGTGTAATGGGATATACAGCAGAAGCTCAGTATTCGGCACACTGGCCAGGAACTATCCTCCTCTTTGCGATAGCAATCAGACAAAGACGAAACACATGAATTTAGGATTCTTTATTATGGGTGGGTTAATATTTGCAGTTTATATCTACTTTACAATTTGGAATATCTTCTATGGATCTAGAAAGCAGAGAGAAGAAAACTATCCAGGTTATTACGACAGACATGGTGCTATGGGCGGATCATCACCAGATAATATGGACTATGATGGAATGGGCAATTTTAGTAGGACTCCATCTACTGAACCTAAGCCTAGAAAAAGACCTAAAAGAAACAAAACAAAAACCAAAAAACCAGTATAATAACTATGAAATTAATCCTAGTAGGAAAAGCAGCAGCAGGAAAAGACCATTTAAAGACAAGATTATCTAAAGGCGGTTTCGTCTCTGGCGTTAGTCATACTACTAGACCTCCGAGAGAAACTGAAGTAGATGGTAAAGATTATCATTTTGTAACAGAAAATCAGTTTAAAGAAATGATAGTTGGGGCTGAGTTTATAGAATACATGGAATTTAATGGTTGGTATTACGGACAAACTGAAACAGATTTTAATAATGCAGATATAATGATTATGTCTAAAGATGGTTTAGATATGTTACCTAAGAAATACAGAGAACAATGTATGGTAATTTATTTAGATCCCCCTAGACTTACTAGAGTTGAGAGATTAGAATACAGGAATGATATGAATGATTCTATTATGAGGAGGATGAATACTGATGACGAACAGTTTAAAAACTTCAGAGATTATGATTTAAGAGTTAGAAATGATGACTTTTAAAAACACAATATATAAACTACACTAACTAATATAAAATTATGAGCAAGACTCTAACAACAAAGAAAAAGAACCTTACTAAAAAGGTTGATGCAGCACAAGTAGAAGCAGCAGAAAAAAGGTTTGAGATCCAATTTGACGATAGAAAAATGGTTAAAACTTTAATGGACCATTTAAATAAAGGATATGGTTGGAAAACATCTAACGCTGCAGCAATCGTAACATTGTACGATCAGCTTAAGAAGCAAAATAAAGAATTATTAACTTCAGATAGTACAGATACTATTATCAGTTTAAGAGGACATGAATTAAATGCCCTTTACCAGGCTCTTCTAAATGTAGAAGGAACGGGTATTGAAGCTGCTAGGAAGTTTATTATCATGTTAACGCATGTTGGTGAAACTGTATCGAAGGCTATGACCGAATTAGCAGATATGAATACGAAAATTCAAGAAATGCATAAAGAGCTTGCAGAACTTGAAACTCAGATTCAAGAAGCTCCAGAGGTTGAAGTAGAAACAGAAGCCCATGAAACAAGCAAGTAAATCTCAGAAGAGAGTAGAATTTTTAGATTTAATTTCCGAAGCTATCACACATGAAGATATTTTCGGTACATTAAATTACAAGAAGAAGTCTGAAGATCAGATTAAGCAATTTATTTACCCGCATCTTGTAAGAGACTTAACAAATTATATAGTCTCTGAAGGTGAAGATGATAAAGAAAAAGCTAAAGAAATCGTAAAATCTTCAATCAACTGGGAAGGTGATGTGAATACTACAGTATCGCATATCCTCTTTATGGGAACTAGAAATAGACCAGATATGACAGTTGAAATGAATGGTATTAAAATTGCCATTGAGTTTAAAAAAGGAAAAAGAGGATCAGATCTTAGAGCCGGCATTGGTCAATCAATGATTTACGCAACACACTATGATTTTGTACTTTATCTTTTTGTAGATATATCAGATGACAAAAGAATTCAAAATGCACAAGGAGGAGTTAACGAGTTATCATTAACTGGTGAACTTTGGGATAATTACAATATTAAATTTATAGTAGCTTAGAATGAGTAAAGTTTTCGTAACATCAAATCTACAATTAGGTAGACCAGGCGCAATCAAAAAATATAAAAGAGATTTTAAAGATGTTGATGCAATGACAGACGGTTTGATTAGAAACTGGAATGAAGTTGTAACTAAAAATGATACTGTATATCATTTAGGTAATTTTGCGCATGATCCTAAAACTGCACAAGATGCATTATTAAGATTAAATGGTACTATTTGTCTATGCCTAGGCGAACACGATCAAGCAATAGAACAATTGTTTGAAAAAAAGATGTTCAGACCAGGTGTTGATATTATTAAGTGTATTGAAACAGATACAGAAAATGAAGTATCTCTTTCATATTATCCATTAGGCGCTTGGCCAGGTAAAAATAAGAAATGGTTTTCAATCATTGGTTACCCAGCTAAATCCTTTAAATCAGATCCTAAAAAGAGGATTATTAATGCCTCTACTGATTTATGGGGCCACAAACCCCAAGAACTACACAAAGTTGTAGATATTTTCAAAGATTTTTAAAATTGTTAATAACTTTTACAAAATAACTGCCATATAATTTTTTTATGTCAGTTATTTTTCGTATATTAGTACTGTAATTAAAACAAACAATATTTATGATCAGATCAAAACAAAAACACACCGGCCCAATTATTATAGATCTTACAGGTCCTGATGGAAATGCATACGCATTAATGGCATACGCAAAAAAGTTTGCTAAGCAATTAGGTTGGAAAGATGCTGGTGCAAGTATTATCAATGAAATGATGGAAGGCGACTACGAACATCTAGTAAAAACTTTTGACAAAGCCTTTGGTTCATTTGTAATCTTAGAAAGATAAATGTAAATTTGTTAGAAAGCATGTAATAATACTACTAACAGACAAATAAAAGCAAAATAATTGCCGAAACATTTTTTTATGTCAATTATTTTTCGTATATTAGCACTGTAATTAAAATAAACCTTAAAAAATAAATAAATGCCAAAAACAAAAAAAGTAACCTACAGAGAATTAGCAGAAAACTTCGTTGCATCTAAATCAGAAAGAGACTATAAAGTTCTTTATGATAAGATCAAACCAGGATTAGAAAACTACGTCTATAATGTTGTAAAAGACAATGATGCTAAAGATGATATTGTAACTAACACTCTAACTAAAATGTGGACTAAGATTGATCAGTATGATCCATCATATCAAATTACCACATGGCTATATAGAATTGCATTCAACGAATCTTTAGGCTGGATCCGTCAAAGAAACAAGAAAAGATCTATTGATGCATTAAAAGATTCAGGTATTGAAGTATCTAGATATTATGCTAGAACATCTGCAAAAGATTTACTTGTAGAAATGGAATACAAATCAGAACAAGAATGGCTTGATGAAGATGATGCATTAATGAACAGATATGAAATGGCTCTTAAAGGTATTAATGATCTTAAGCCAATGTATCGAGGTATTCTAGAAGATAGACTACTTAATAACATGAAGTATGAAGATATTGCATCTAAATACGAATTACCATTACAAACTGTTAAAAACAGAATTCGTAGAGGTAAAGCAATCATTGCAGGATCTATTTAATAATGAGTAAGATGAATAAGAAGTCGGAAGATGCTTGGCAGATACTAAGAATACAGGGAGAATTCACAAAAGGATTTGATACACTAAATGAATTATATAAGTGTATCTCTGTATTCGGAAGTGCAAGAACACCTAAAGGTAACAAGTGGTATAAAGAGGCTAGGAAGTTTGGTGGATTAATTGCAAACGAAGGTTTTGGAGTTATCACAGGCGGAGGCCCTGGTATCATGGAGGCTGCTAATCAAGGTGCAAAGGAAGTAGGAGGTAAATCTATTGGTGTTGGTATTGAGTTGCCATTTGAGGCCGGTATGAATCCACATGTCGATCTAGGTATTGAGTGCCGATACTTCTTTACACGAAAAGTATTGTTTGCAAAATATGCACAGGCATTTGTAGTCTTTCCAGGAGGAATGGGAACTATGGATGAATTATTTGAAGTAATGACTTTAGCACAGACTGGGCATGCACCTGAATTCCCGATACTTTTAGTCGGCAAAAAATACTGGAGCGGCTTAGTAGACTGGTTGCAAGAAACTGTAGCAGCTACTGGTAGGATGAGTCAGAAAGATTTTGATCTATTTAGAATTGTAGATACGGCAGAAGAAGCTGTTGAAAAACTAGTAGAACATAATGCAAAATACCGAAAAGAAGATACTACAAATTTCTAAATGTTAAAAAGATTTATTATAGAAACAAAAATGAAATTGATTGGTATAACTATTCCAATCTGGTTCCGAGGCTTAACGAAGCCTAGATTATGGAACATTGACATAATGCCGAAGTGGTGGAATTGGTAGACACGAGGGACTTAAAATCCCTTGGACAGTAATGTCCGTGACGGTTCGAGCCCGTCCTTCGGTACTATGGACCAGTAGCTCAGCTGGATAGAGCACCTGCCTTCTAAGCAGGCGGTCACAGGTTCGAATCCTGTCTGGTTCACTATAGAAACAAAAGTTAAATACATAATATAAGTAATATGAAAGATAAAAATTGGAACCCAGAAGATTGGCAAGGTAGATCTCGCGAGAACGTAGAAACTAGTACAAAGTTAGTAGGAATTTCTATGGCAGCGTGTATTATTATGCTAGTCGGATTGGTACTATACAACTTAGTAGTTAACGGAATTTAATTAAAATACTCTTATAGCTCAACCGGTTAGAGCAGGATCCTTATATGGTCAAGGTTATGGGTTCAAGTCCCGTTGAGAGTACCTTACGAAACATGAAAATAGACAAAATTTATGTATTGGCGATAAACCATACGCAAGAGAAAATTAACGACATTATTAAAAGATTAGAGGCTTCTGAATTTGAGCCCGGTACTGACTATACTATAATCACAGGACATAACGCGTATACTGATAAAATTCCGGAAGGAGTTTCAGTTTATGATAAATGGGGAGATCCTAACCATTGGAATAAATTCTGGCAAATGCCAGTTCAAACAGGAGAAGTAGGATGTACATTAAGTCATATTAAGGGTTGGACTGCAATTGCATCAGAAGAAGGTATTGAAAGAGGACTTATATTAGAAGAAGATTTTAGCCCAGTAAAAGGTAAAGCAATAAAAGATTTACCAGAACCGGAAGAGGATTGGCCATTTGTTTGGGATTATTTGTCTTTAGGTAAATGGACATTCAAAAAAGAGAATGATATAAAATTAAATGATACTTATTGTATTCCAGGACTACACTATAATATGCACGCTTATGTGTTAACTAAAGTAGGAGCACAAAAATTAGTAGATTATCATTTAGAAAAGAATTTATTCATTAATGATGAATTTATCACAGCAACATACATGAAACACAGGAGAGAAGATATAGAAGCTCTTTATCCTATAAAAACAATAAGTGCAATTGCTACTAACGAGGATTGGTTTAATCAATTAGCTCATAAGTCAATGGTATCTGCACATACTAGAGATTGACATTTAGCGAAAGAGATATAGATAGAATTATAGAAATGGCATGGGAAGACAGAACCCCATTCGAGGCCATAGAATTCCAATTTGGTATTAAAGAAAATGATGTTAGAAAAATAATGAGGGCTAACATGAAAGAGTCCTCGTTTAAAATGTGGAGAGAGCGAGTTAAAGGTAGAAAAACAAAACACGGTAAATCAAATCCGTCAACAAAGTTTAAATCTAAAAATCAAAGAGCTAACCGATGAAGCAGATCTTTCTAATAGTATTATTTATGTTAACAACATCCATGTCCGGACAGAGTTTTATTTTACAAGAAAAAGATAAACAGGCACATTTTGCAGCAGGTATTGCAGCAGGAGCCTTAGGTTATCATTGGTCATATAAAAAACATGGTAATAAAACAAGAGCACAAATAACAGCCATGGTTGCTTCAATTTCCGCTGGCATATTAAAAGAACTATATGATAATAGAACTGGAGGAACAGTAGAAGGTAGAGATGTTCTAGCTACTTCAATGGGCGGTGCCGTATTTACAGTTACCATACCATTATTTCAAAAGAAAAAGAAATGAAAATAGGAATTACATGTTCTTCATTTGACCTATTTCATGCAGGTCATGTTAAAATGCTTGAAGAGGCAAAACAACATTGCGACTATTTAATTATTGCATTACAAACAGATCCTACTATCGATCGACCAGAGAAGAATAAACCTATTCAATCTGTAGTAGAACGATACGTCCAAGTTAATGCTTGCAAATGGGTAGATGAAGTAATACCTTATACAACTGAGAAGGATTTAGAAGATATTTTCATGTCTTTTAAACTAGATTGTAGAATCATTGGAGATGAATATGAAACTAGAGATTTTACAGCAAAAGATATATGCCTAAAAAGAGGAATTAAGATAATATATAATAGTCGAGATCATAACTGGTCTTCGAGTGAATTAAGAAAAAGAATTAATTAATGGAAACAGCACAACACAATAATACAGGAGGTAATCCGGTATTAAACCAATCTAGATCTGACTTTAACAATAAAGTATCAGCCTATTCTATGTTAGGTAAGACTAAGAAAGTCATTTGGTATGCAAGGCGTAGATATAGAACAATCTAAGCTACTGTTGCTAATGCAAATACAACTAGCATAATAGCAACATATAAAATAGGGGAGATGTCAAATTTAGTTTCCATATAATATCTATAAAGAAAATAGTTGAAAATACATCTTTTAAACATTAATTAATCGTTAATTAATCGTTAACTAATATAGTATTTGTTTCGGGTACTTTTCAAATAAGATATAGCCAGATCTAATTCTAGCATCTACTTGTGGATTTGCATAATCTACTATTTCCACTATTTTAGCCAGTTCTAGATTATCTTCACCTTCCAGTTTTGGATTATCAAACCAAGCATATCTGTTTTTATCAAATACTTTTTGCATAACAATCCATTTAGAGATAAAATAATCCATCTCTTCTTTTAGTCTTTCTAAATGTAATAGATGTGGAGATACTTTCTTATCTAAATATGACTTATCTACTGTGGTGAGATACGCATATAATAAATATTGTTTATGTTCAAAATCAATTGGAGCTTGAGAATACCAATCTAAGTCAAGTAGCTTCATTAATTATATATTCAATCACACTCTCCATAATTAGATAAAAATATAAGAAGATCCTCTGCTCCTACTATTCCATCTCCATCAAAATCACCTTCACATTCAGTTTCAGGTTGAATACAAGAAGCATAGTTAGGATGTTCTGTTAATAGGGGAAATACATATCCATCTCCATTTAAAACGAAAGCAGTACCTATATCTGCACAGAAGATTATAGTATATCCACCAGCTGGAAGACCAAAATAATGATTACCTCCATCACAATCTTGATATTGGAAGTTAGTCCATTTTTCGGCGCCAACTGAAGTAAAGACATGTTGGTTACATTGTGCTACAGTATAAAATGGTAGTAAAAATAGTAGGGAAATAATTAAGTTTTTCATGTTATCTAAATATTGTTATATGTCCGTGTCTCTCAAAGATTTCGGTTGAGTTTAATTTTCTTGCGTAGAACGTATATGTGTAAACACCATCGGATGCATAATGATCACCACCATTTACACTTCCATCCCAATAAGGATATGAATCAAAGTAATCACCCATACCAGAATAGATCATGCCTCCCCATCTATTAAATATTTTAAATTCCACATCAACCCAGCAATCTAAATCATAAACCATTTTCCATGTATCATTTAAGCCATCTCCATTAGGCGTAAATGTATTAGGAAGATAAACTGAAGTCCAATCTGGGCAAGTTAATCCAGGATCATCAATACATTCTAAACCGGTTTCACAGTCAATAGTAATATACTCATAAATAGTATCTGTTAAGAATTCATATACGATCACTTCAACAGTATCGACAGTTGTAATAAAAAGAGTGTCAGTAACATATTCTGTAATGTACTCAATTTCAGTAATAGTATCGGTGATAAAGACTTCAACAAAAACCTCGACATCAACATATACAGTATCAATAGTTTCTACATAAATAGTATCTGTAATAAAGTTATCTACATATTCAATTATAGTATCATTAGGTAATTCAACGTAAATGGTATCTGTAATAAAATTATCTACATATTCAATTATAGTATCTGGTTCACATTCGATTGGACATACTTCCCATTCATCAGGATAGTAAACGGTAGTGTTGTTATTACCCGTAACAATTTCGTCATTAACGCCATCCACTGAAATTACAAAGAAACCTCCGGGAATTCCAGTAAATTCAAAGAATTGTGTAGTAAATACCTGACCCTCTCCTGGTGGAATTTCATAATTACCAAATAGATCACTATCAAAACACTGATAATAATCTTCATTCCATAATTCAATACAGTATTCGGTAATAGGTTCTTCACCTATGTTAATAACAGTGTATTCTACATTATAGACCGGAAGGTCTCCAATACAGCCTGTTTGAATTTCAATATTAGTTACAATAGCATCTGGTGCAGGTGGAGGTGGACATTGCAATGTACTATTATTCCAGACATTAAGATCTGGATAATTTTGAGTCTGATTTGCTATATTTGGATTAACTGCCCAGCCTCCATCTGCAACTTCAGAAGTTTGAGATAGGTTAATTTGCCAAATGACTAATTCTGCACATCCTTCATTATTTGCTAAAATATCTGCCCAACATTCATTGGTAGGTGACCAAAAATCATAGATGTTAGTATTCCATGTATCACCTGTTTCTAAAACAGAATTACCAAAAAAAGATTTGTTTTTAAAAGTCCAGCCAGGATGATTATTACCACTGACACAATCAGTCCATTGATAATCAAAACCATCTAAATGTAATCCTAAAACAATATGACTAATAGTCTCATTATTTTGTAAGGCTCCACTTGCAGATCCTTCGCAAGTAGTTTCTATGTTTGTAAAATCATTACAACCACAGTTTTCTGAGTTAATAACTTCTACCACTAGATCTCCGGTGGTAGAATTAAAGTCGGTAATAGCAAGATCGCACTGGCCAGTGGCCATGAACCCGTGGAATACGAGCATTGCGATGAATATACGTTTCATCATGTGTAAAATAAAGTGTTTGAGGTTCTAGACCGAGAAGTTAAGTGTCGCCGTTGCGACTGGTCTAATAATATATATCTTCGACATTACAGATATATAATATAATAATAAAAAAAATATATTAGTCTAGCCTCTAATCCCTAAATGTATTGTGCCTGACTTGATGTAGTATATGAGATACTTCAAATTATTCATCTTATGTTTTATCCTGGCGATGCCTATTGTCCATGCGCAAACTACTACAGTAAATTTAAGGTCACTTAAGACTCACTATGGTGGGAATCAATCAGGTCAATATTATACAGGTAATGCTAACGGCCATACAGAATTTGA